>Ga0334882_1001227_pt1 | contig 31756 bp, 24 predicted proteins | sample GraSluR1_MG_5_FD_207226 | JGI IMG/M metagenome (GOLD analysis project Ga0334882, IMG submission 207226) | Sludge microbial communities from methane-producing bioreactor in Wageningen University, Netherlands - Granular Sludge_15_04-R1 | ecosystem: Engineered > Bioreactor > Anaerobic >... | reverse complement strand
TTTGCTCCTGTAACAGGAAAAAGATCTGTCAACTCCTGATCTGTCAATTCCGGATCGGACATAACACTAAAATTCTGCTCCAGCTGATCAAAGTTAGCGGAATCGGGTACGGTTGTGTGAATTTTTTCGTTACGTATAACCCATTTAAGGGCAGCCCTGGTATTTACCGGCTTTGTTCTCTCCTTGTCGTACCAGGCACCGGCCATTGTTTTCATTGCTATGATACCCAGGCCTTTAGTGGTGGCATAGCTGATAGCTTCATCAAGTTCCTTACAGTTATCTTTCATGAAGTTATAGCTGGTCATTACCACATCATGAATACCTGAATCAGCGGCGGCCCTTATTGCTTCGGGTTCATAACGATGTGTTGCGATACCCGTAAACCTGGCAATCCCTTCCTTCTTAAGTGTTTCCATTGCCCGCAACGCCGGCTCATGCATAACTGATTCACGTCTTGCTGCAAAAGGTTGTGTAAAGATATCAACGTAATTAACTCCCAGCCTTGAGAGGGTTGCCCTTGCCCGTTTGATTAATTCGTCATGGGAAAAGCCTGTCTTCAGGACGCCGGTCGGTGTGTCGATCCAACTGATGTCGAAGGAGTTTGTCAGAATCATATATGAATCTCTCGGGACTCCCTTAAGTGCTTCTCCGATCATTTTCTCATTATTACCCTCCTGGTAGGCTGCTGCAGTGGCAAACAATTTCACTCCCCTGTCGAGAGCATTACGGACGAGTGCAGGATTATTCGTGTTCCCTGTCCCCATGCTTACGACCGGCAGCTTAATCCCTGTTTTCCCGAGAGTCCTGATTATCACTTTGTTTTCATTCGGGGTAGTTCCTTTTTCCACCGCAACACCTAACCTGCCCGATAAACCGGCACCTGTGGCTGTAAGCAGCGTGTTCCTGATGAATCTGCGTCTGTTTTGCATGATTGAACGGTTTTAGAATTTCTATATACGGGAAAGTTACTAATTTCAGCCAGGAATTTCAAGTGTAAAAGTGACATCACATTGGATATTGAAATTAATCTACTATATTGGTTACGGTCAAATATGTGCAGCAAATAAATAACACGGTTCCGGCCGGAATTTAAAAGATCAATAACAGAGTCTGAGGATGGAGTGGTTGTCGTCGATAACGGAAAATGTATTTTACGAAATAGCTGTTATTTTGTTTCTGGCAGCCATTCTGGGAGCGATCGGCCAGTTTTTGAGGCAGCCGCTTATAGTTATGTTCATTGCCCTTGGTATTCTTGTCGGGCCATCGGTGCTTGACATAATCCAATCCAAGGAGAACATTCACCTGCTGGCGGAGATCGGCATTGCTGTCCTGCTTTTCATTGTCGGGCTCAAGCTTGACCTTCGCATTATCAAATCTGTAGGTAAAATAGCCGCTATGACCGGAATGGGCCAGGTGATATTCACCTCACTGTTTGGTTACCTGATTGGACTGGGGCTCGGTTTTTCACCTCTTCACAGTTTCTATATAGCAGTGGCGCTGACTTTTTCCAGCACCATTATTATTGTAAAGCTTCTTTCAGACAAGAAAGAGGTTGATTCCCTGCACGGGCAGATAGCCATAGGCTTTCTTATCGTTCAGGATATAGTGGTTATCATTGTGATGATCATACTCTCGGGAATGAGGCCTTCAGAAGAGGTGTCGCTTACGGTTGATCTTATTAAGAAGTTCATGGCAGGAGTTGTTCTTCTGGTGATAACTATCATTGCCATGAAGTGGATCATTCCGAAGCTCAGTTACTTTCTGGCAAAATCGCAGGAGATGCTGGCCCTCTTTGCCATCGGGTGGGCCGTCACCCTTGCTGCGGCAGGTGAACTTATGGGTTTCAGCGCCGAGGTAGGCGCTTTCCTCGCGGGAGTGAGCCTTGCCTCATCCGATTTCAAGGATACAATCAGCAGCCGCCTGACAAGCCTGAGGGACTTCCTGCTGATATTCTTTTTCGTTAACATGGGCTCGGAACTCGATCTCCTGGTGATCGGCGATCAGATTCTGGCCGCCCTGATATTCTCATTGTTCGTCCTGATCGGAAATCCGGTGATAGTACTTATCATAATGGGTGCGATGGGTTACAGGAAAAGAACTTCCTTTCTGGCAGGACTTACTGTAGCGCAGATAAGCGAATTCTCGCTGATCTTTGCCGGACTGGGACTGGCTGTCGGACATATTACCGAAGAAATACTCGGGCTTATTACCCTTGTGGGACTGATCACGATAGGCTTGTCGACATACCTGATACTTTATTCGCATCAGATTTACGAGTATATTTCACCGGCCCTGCGAATATTCCAGAGGAAGAATCCCTACCGCGAATCGACTGAAACAGCCATAGCAAAGAAACAGTATGATATCATTCTCATAGGGCTGGGGAGGTTTGGCCGCCACGTGGCTGAGATGCTTGATGAGCACAGTGAAATAAGTTACCTTGGGATAGACTTTGACCCTACCATCGTTAAGAGCTGGCAGGAGATGGGGAAAAATATAATATATGGCGATATAGAGGACCCTGAACTTCTGGAGCGGCTTCCCGTCAGGAACGTGAAATGTATAATAAGCACAATTCCGGATGCGGATCATTCCAGGCATCTGATCAGGACACTCCGGAAAAGCAGGTACAAAGGCAGGATCTTTCTTACTGCACAGGGAGAGAAGGATTATGAACTGCTTAACACCTGCGGCGCCGACCAGGTGCTGATCCCCCAGCAGATGGCTGCAGAATATTTCTATAATGCCTGGCTACGGAACCTTATCTCAGACTCCGGGCCCGGATAGCCGGAGACAGATTTTTGTTCAAATTTTTTTTCATGGATAATAAGAAGTAATTATTTCTATATTTATGGTTTGAATCCTCATTTATATCTTTACCTCTAAACATTAACACAATGAGAATTAATCATTTTTTAAATCGTCTGGCAGGGTTGTTTATCCTGGCAGTGGTTTCGATCAGCCTTCCTGCCCAGGAAGAACAGACTGACAGGGAATTTGTACCCCGTTCCGGACAGGCGGGGAAAGATGTTATCTGGGTTCCCACACCCCAGGCACTTGTTGATAAAATGCTTGAAATTGCGAATGTCACACCGAGTGACTTTGTTATTGATCTGGGATCGGGTGATGGCCGGACGGTAATTACTGCAGCTAAACTGGGTGCCAGGGCCCTCGGTATAGAATATAATCCGGACATGGTTGAACTCTCAAAGAAGAATGCTGCCAGTGAAGGAGTAAGTGACCGCGCACAATTCATGCAGGCTGATCTGTTTGAAGCTGATTTTTCGAAGGCAACGGTTATAACCATGTTCCTTCTTCCCTCAATTAATGTCAGATTAAGACCGAAGCTTCTTGATCTGAAGCCCGGAACCCGTATTGTATCAAATACTTTCGATATGGAGGATTGGATGCCGGATGAAACTGCAACTCTGCTTAAGGATTGCAGTTCATGGTGCGACGCACTTATGTGGATCATCCCTGCTAAAGTTGAGGGAACCTGGAAGATGCCGCAGGAAGAGCTTCATCTCACCCAGACCTTTCAGATGTTGTCGGGCACACTTAAATCAGCAAATAATTCAGTTCCTGTCACCGACGGAAAGCTTACAGGAGCTCAGATCACCTTCAGTGCAGGAGGTGCAATTTACACAGGCACTGTAAACGGCAATGTCATAGAAGGCTCTGTAACAACAGGTCAGCAGAGCACAAAGTGGAAAGCTGTCAGGGTTGAAAACTGAATAAATATTTCAGCAGGGTCATTGGGTGTAAATGCCTGTCTCTGAAGAAACTCAGGCAGACAAAGAAGGAGCGGGAATGGGGTCAGGTGATAATGGACAAGATTATCATACGGATTCAAAGTCTTTGTTTTGCATATTCAGAGGGAGACAATCCGAACATTTCCCGGAAGCATTTGGCAAAATAAGAAAGATTGTTGAATCCCACCTGGTATGTCACTTCTGCAATGTTGCCAAAACCTTTATCAAGTAACTGGGCTGCCCGTTTCAGACGTATGGTGCGTATAAATTCGCTGGGCGACTGATCAGTCAGAGCCTTCAGTTTCCTGAAAAGTTGCACTCTGCTCAGTGCCATTTTATCAGTTAACATGGAGACATCGAAGTCAAAATTATTCAAATGTTCCTCAATAATGGAAATTGTTTTGCTGATGAATTTCTCATCTTCGGAAGTAATCGAAATATCTTTCGGATATAATCTGACATTCCTGCTAAACTGTTCCCTCAGTGTTTTACGTTGCTCTATCAGGTTTTTTATCCTGGAAACCAGTTCCTGAATGTTAAATGGTTTGCTGATATAATCATCGGCGCCTCGTTCAAAGCCTTCGATCCTGTTTTCGACGGATGCTCTTGATGTCAGCATGATTACAGGGATATGACTTGTTCTCTCGTCTGTTTTGAGTTTTTCACACATTTCCAAACCGTCCATCTCCGGCATTGCCAGATCAGTTATGATAAGATCAGGTACCATTTCAACAGACTTATTAAGTCCTTCTTTCCCATTCCCTGCTTCGTATAAGAGGTATCTTTCTCCCAGGTTTTCAATTATGTGAGCACGTAAATCGGCGCTATCATCCACAATAAGAATCTGCGGTCTTTCCGAAACTTCCCCGACATTCATAAAATGATCTTCATATCCTGGATTATCATAAGGCATGACAGCATGTATCGTTACAAAGGATTCATTTATGTCGTTCCATTCCCTGAGGATGTATTCCTCCTGCTGAAGGTGTTCAAAACCGATGGGAATGGTAACTGTAAATTCACTGCCCTGACCGGGTTTTGAATTTATTAAGATTTCTCCGTGCTGCATCCTTACAAGCTCTTTTGCAAGGGATAAGCCAATTCCCGTACCACTCAGATCCATTCTGACACTCCCTTCCAGTTGATAAAACCGGTCGAATATCTTATCTGTCAGGTCTGCCGGAATACCAGGACCCGAATCCTTCACGGATATCTCAATAACATTCGGATGCCTGTCCTGATGAATTTTAATGTAGCTGTCAATTATGCCGCCTGCAGGAGTGAATTTGAAGGCATTTGATAACAGGTTGTATACAATTTTCTCTATTTTATCCTGATCATAATAAGTACGGAATGGATCTCCCGGGATCCGGAATTTAAACCTGATATTGTTCCTCTCGGCAAGTGGAGTGAAGCTGTTAAAGATAATCATCAGAAACCTTAATAAATCCGACTCTATAAGTTCAAGCCTCATACTTCCTGAATCGATTTTTGAAAGGTCGAGTAACTGGTTGGTCAGAGCCAGCATACGGGAAGCGCTCCGGTGCATTCTTTCCATCGTGGTCCTGTTTCTTTCACTCAGCTCCTTTTTTGTAAGCATATCTTCAAGCGGACCTAAAATAAGAGTCAGGGGGGTACGGAATTCATGGGAGATATTTGTAAAGAACCTGGTTCTCATCTGATCCATCTCCATTATCTGTACGTTCTTCTTTTCGATTTCCTGTTTTTGTTTTATCATTTCAGCAGTACGCTCCTGTACCCTGGCGTCCAGATACATTTTTGCTTCAAAGTTCCGGAGCATTGCACTCATTTGCTGGGTAAAAACCATGAAGGAGGCCTTTACTTCCTCAACTATTTCATCATAATAGTCCCTCTTATTAAAAGAAATCCCACCCAGGAGCATACCATGAAGATTTTCATCCTCATCATAAAACGGGGAAATTATTATACTGACCAATCCTAATATTCCAAATGGTTCTGAAGCCGGATCAACCTGTTCCGTCAAAATATTACCCGTTTTTATGAATTCTTTGGAGGATATCCAGTTACCATTTAATTGCCATGCTTCTTCCGATACATTTTCGGTTCCATAAAATGCTTTAACCTTCATCACATTCTCAGCTCTGTTATAAATATAGAAAGCACTGCATTCAACCTCAAAGGTCTCTATAACAGATTCAATTGTGATGTCAGCAAATTCTTCAAGAGTCTTTGCCTGGATTACCTTCTGACTGTACTTCTGAATAGATTTAAAAAGTGACAGATCGTGATCAAGTTTACTCCTGGTAACTATTAAATCCTGTTCTACTTTCAGGAAACGGATGATCTGCGCCTGGAAATCATCGCACTTATTTTTTAGTTCATTATAGGATGGTTTGTTTTCCATACATTTTGGGTCATTTTAACTATAATCCACATGCACACAATGCACTCCCTTTCCTTCCATTCCGGGCTGGAAACATGCGCTGTCGGATATACAATCAGCCTTCTTCAGATTACCCGATTTCCATTTCCTGATAAGGTCAGGTTCACGGATCAGGGGCCGGCAGAGTGAAATATAATCTGCAACTCCTGTCTTGACCAGTTCGTCTGCGGTTTCGAAGGTCCTTATCCCTCCCACCAGCATTACAGGTATCCTGACTCTTTCTTTAAGACGTTTTGCAGCTTCAGCATAAAAGACATCATCCCTCGAGACAGGAGAGAATGAGCTGTCCGGATTGCCGGTTAAAAGTGCACCAATGGTACCCCCGCTTATCTCAATGGCATCAACTCCGGCATTTTCAAGCATTGCGGAGACTTCCAGCATTTCATCAGTATTGAATCCACCGGGAAGAAGATCATCGGAATTGATCTTTACCAGGACAGCAAACTTATCACCTGTTGCTTCTCTGATCCTTCGGGCAACTTCAACTACAATCCGTGCACGGTTTTCCAGGCTGCCCCCGTATTCATCTTTTCTTTTATTGAAGAAAGGTGAAAGGAACTGGCTCAGCAGCCAGCCATGGGCAGCATGGATCTGTACTCCTTCAAATCCTGCCTCTTTAGCCCTGACGGCGGCATTACGAAAAGCATTTACTGCTTCTTCAATTTCGGATTTTGACATTTCTTTTCCTGTCTTACCATCCGGTGTTTCAAGCGAAGAGGGCCCAAGCGGTATATTCCCGCTTAAAATGGGTGCGGAAAACAATCCTCCATGAACTAATTGCATCACAACTGGTGATCCTGCTTTGTGCATAAAATATGTCATTCGTTCAAGACCCGGCAGGAGGTTATCGTCATAAACACCCATCTGGCCGGTAGCACAAACGGCATTCCTTGCAACATAGGTCATCTCGGTTATTATCAATCCGGTTTCACCACGGGCAACCGGCAACATCGAACTGATAAGTGAGGAAGAACAGGATCCGTCATGGTTTGATTTCCCCTGCCATGTTGCAGACCAGACAAATCGGTTCTTCAGATTTATATTTCTAATTGTTGATATATCAAACAACTTTGTTCTTTTTACAACTTCCGGTTGTAGTTGTATATCTTCTTTTCTTAATGCCTGTTTACGTTTTACAATAACATACAAGGAAGTTGTAAAACTTTGTATACGGTTTTTACCGGCCAATGGAGTGTATTCACCGCCACTGTACATTCCAAACCATGGTATGTCTTCCCCTTTACGCAGAGGATATTGCAGCTTGCTGATTATTTCTTCCTTTATGATCTGGTTGAAGAGCAATTTTCCCCTTGTAGCACAGTCTGCATGGAAAACGGCCACAGGTTTCCTGCCTTCAATACGGTCAAGGATCTGCACCATCAATCGTTCAACTCCATCGAGGATCTTGTTTTCATTCCGCCGCGTCAGCCATACTTCCCCCTTTTCAGGGAGTGCAAACAAACCGCCAATACTCATATCCGGCCTGGGCAAAGCTCCAAATACCAGATATCTGCTGCCATATTCCTCATGAACTTCTGGCGGCAGCTCTATTGCCAGCGGGGCAAATGCAAGTACATCAGAAACTGATGAAGTTTCCGGCAAACCCAGTCTTTCGGTCCATCTTTTCCATGCCGGCTTCCCGTCAAGTTCAAATATGACGAATTTATCTGCCCGGGTAATTATAAAAGGATCTCCCACCACTTCAAATCCGTGGTTGCCCTGGCTTATAACTTCCAGTGACGGATCAGCAAATCCGTACATTACAGCTCCCTGTTCATATATATGCTCCCCGTAAAACTGAAAAGTGCTTATCATCTTCATATTATCGATAGAAGCCCCTCCATTTATCGGGATGTCAGGGCCAAAAACAGACTCAATGCCATCTATTATTGTACCTAATGGTGGAATTGTGAAAGAAGGGTGTACAAAGATCATATTGATCTCAGGACACTTTCTTTTCAGATCATTGGCCATAACCCGTCCCAGATCGTATGAGTCAGTTCCTTTTGCAAAATCTTTACCTGTAACTGCAAATTCATTTTTATTCCCTTTTACAGCCATAATTGCAAGGGCTTTCAATGATTCATTTGGGCCCTCTTTTCCTATGACACCGGCACAGGTACAACCTGCGATCTGTGCTCCGGGAGAAAGTTTGCGGGCTTCACTTAACAGATTCCTGAAATTGTGTCCTATGGCCGTATAGATGATCAGAAGGTCACAATCAAGGTTGTTTTCACCCGCAAGTGCATTTTCAAGACACTCGTTTATGGCTCTCTTTGAGTCAACAATACTTGTACTGGCGGAAAAAAATCGTAACATGGTTTATAATTATATGGTTAGTATCGTGAAAAATCATATCCTGAATAAATCATTATCAAGTTATGAATTTCTGAAGAATGGATTTATAATCTGATAGCATTTCGCACTACTCACTGCAATAAATAGATTACTCAGATTAAAGCTTTATTGATCAGCCCCGTTCAAAACTGACAGGAGAATGAGAAAGTATCACCTCGAGCAAATTTCAACCTGACTTTCTTCCGGATCTTATCCCCCTATTATAAAGGTATAACTATACTTAAGCATAATCGTACGTATGCTGAAACGGGGCAGTTCGGGAATTTCACGTTCCCTGCAGGTGTTAAGACCTTCATCATAAACTATATAGAGATCATGTCCTTCCCTTGGATTGTACCTGAACCTTATGTTAGTGATGATCTTATTAACAGCACTATTGTATTGCGCCAATGAAACCAGGGAAAGCCTGCTGTTCAAAAATGCAGATATTTTCAATCGCCCTATATGCCCTGTAAATTGCTGATCCCTGTCAGGGAAGCTAACCCGGTTTATCTGATACATCCCTTCCAACTGCAAATGAGCAGAGATATTGGCAACAGGGATTAAACTCATTGAAATACGCCGTCCATCATAAAAAGAGCCAGCATCAATTATTGTTCCTATATTATAAGGGCTTCCTCTTCGCAGGTTGTATATAAGCTTCAAACCATAAAAAGTATATTTTCCTGTCGGAACATTAGTATCATCTGAAATTGAAAATAATTCTGTAACATCTTCTTTGTATTGTTTGAAAGCTATCGAACCGTATGAGTTTGCCTTTGTTTCGAATAGCCATCCAATAGATATTTGAGAAGACTCTACTTCCCAATCCTCATTTCGTAAAAATGTAAATCCTTCAATAAAAACCTGGTGGTTCTGCAGTCCGGATTTTTCACCCGGGAACCATCCATATTGCACCCTGTCGCCAAAACGAGTATAATTATCCCGACGTTCATATCCAATACCCGGGTTGAAATCATCCCCGGATCTTGAGTAACTGAGATTATATCCAGGTCCTTTATCATTTCGCCGGGTCCAGTTTACACATATCTTTGAAGGCTCTAAAGCTACTACCTGGTTTTTATTATTATTTTCGAAGCTTTGAGCCCATTTTAGGGTCAAATAATCATCTCCAAATAAACGGAAGATACCATCAATTCCATAAGCAGTATTCCAGCTATCCCTGTTTCTTATTCTGGAAGTAACCATGCCTCCTATATAAGAATACTGATTAATGACCTGCCTTCGCAGCCGCATTACATTAAAATTTTCTGATGGTAGATCCTCAAACTTCTCTGTCTGCATGTTAAGAAACCCTATGTCCCATGGCCCGATTCTGCCAACCAACCTTGCACCACCATAGATGCGTACCCTGTCTCCTTCGTGCAATCCGATACGCCGGCTATAGAAGAGACGGTCAGCATCTTCAAATCTGAATTCAAAGTTCCCCTGGCGTTCCTGGAAAAAAAGTCTTTTTTCTGGAAAGAACAACGAATACCGCGTAAGGTTTATCATTTGGTCATCTGCCTCTACCTGTGCAAAATCTGGATTTAAGGTAATATCCAGTGTAAGATTGTTTGTAAGCCCATATTTAACATCCAATCCTGCTTCATGAACAAATTTATCATCCCTTTGATATGCTGTTTTAGTATCGTTTAGTTTTTTTGATTGTCCTAAACCGCCAATCAAATAGGGAGTGATGTAAAGAGGATTGTGACTTTTGACACCTTCAAATAGAACCTTTTTTGTTTGTGATGGCATAACCCACCCCCAAGCACCAAACTTTTGCGGCATCAACGGGAAATTATCCATTTCGAATTTTCTTGCAATAAACCGTAAAACTGAGATGCCCATTACAGCCTGACCATCTTTTTCTTCAAATCTAAGACTTGAGAAAGGTATGCGTATCTCTGCAAACCATCCATCATTATTACGGATGGTTGCCACATCCCAGAAGGTATTCCAGGTTGTATTTGCATTCTGAACCGGAGCACCAACACCATCATTTAATATATTCACATCTGTGCGCGTTCCAGCCGGAGTGGTAAGAAACACTAGCGCATTTTCATTATCATTGAATGCATCAATGACTATTGCCATATTATCCGATGCATAACTCCAAATATCGCGCTTAAAAGATGTTGCTTGTATCTTAGAAGGAACACTATCATATAATCGTCCGGCAACGTAAAGATAATCATCGTCATAGCCTATTAATATCTCCGTACGCTCTGATGGTGCACTGCCAAAATTTGGTACCCTCATAACCATTGGTAGTGATCCAATGCCCTCCCACGCAGCTTCATTGCTTAAACCGTCAAGTACGACCGGTGATGTAATGCGCTGGATCTTTATAGGTTCATCATGTCCGGAACCGGGATCCTGGGCAGAGCTTATTTGTGTCAGTATTGTAGAAACAATACAAATAGCAGAATATTTGACAAAGGTTAAATAAAGGCTCATAATCATTCTTTTAAGGTTTAATGATTATATCTGCTTGTTCTAAAACAGTGAACCTGATCACAGCCGGCAGGATTATATGTTCCCTTCGACCGGCAGATTATGCAAACAAATAATATGGTTATATCCGGCCTCTCTGTTATACTGCCTTATCAGCCAAGCGGCGGAATTACCCCGAGTTGCTGCAGCATGCCCAGATTATCCATACTTGCCCAGATCTCCGCGATCTTTCCGTCGGCAATGCGAAATACCTCGATTCCTTTGACCATTATTCGTTTTCCCGTTGCCTTAATCCCCATGAAGTCTCCCTTTTGTGTGCAGGTGGCGGTCCATACCTTCGTTACCTTGTCCCCTTCGGCGACAAGGAGGTCAGTCGTGATATGAAGGTCAGGGAACGCGGTGAAGTAAGCCTGACACAGTCCTTTCATCTGCTCGAAATTCATGTCTCCACTTGCAGCATGCTCGATGAATCCGGTGGTGTAGTACTTTTCGAAAGCACCTATGTTCTGCTTATTCCAGAAATCCTCCGTGTAGGCTGTTATGAATTCCTTGTTCTTGTCTTCTGCTGTGTTTAAACCTTCTTTTGTCATAATTATTTAAGATTTAATTAATTAAAAAAGATTATTTAAGATAATGAGATATTCATGAAATGGACAGAGAAGTATTTTTATCCAATAGATTTCCATGAATTATTATTGTATAAAATTAGGCAGGTAACTAATAATAATCTAACAGAAATATTTCAAGTATTAACACAAATGTTACATTGTATAAGCTGCTTTTGCTGATTCAGCAGCTCTTTCGACTCCCCATGCCCGAAAATGTAACATTAGTATTATTGGATGTAACCGGTGTGTTAGATTTTTGAATTCAGGCAGTCGAAATTTGTAAAATGATTTGCCTCATCAAATTAATTTGACGATGAATCATTATAAATGTAAACCTGGAAAGGAGACTATTACAAGTTAATGAAAACATGTATCTTCATAATTGTATTCATATTTAGCCTTCCCTGTTTATCATCCGCTCAGGCTGATTCCCTTAAAAGAACCACGATTTATAAAACACAGATTACTTTAGGAGGTGGAAGTGAGATCAAAGGGACAATTTATCAGCTGGGGGATTCATCTATCCTGGTTGCCAGTACTACAAATAAGATGGATTTTTTTAGTGGCAGGTATGATATTCATACTATTAGTTATGACAGAATTTATCTTGTAACATGTCGTAAAGAACTTTGGCCCGGAGCAGTAGTTGGAATGGTTGCAGGTGCAATTACAGGTGCAATACTTGGCAAAAACATAGGTAAAAGTGATGATCCCATGGCAGATGCCAGACCGTTTGGATCGGTTATGCTCGGGGCAATATTGGCATTACCGGGTGCTGCTGCCGGCGTTATGGTAACTGATGCTGCCTTTTCTCTTTCTGTTCCAATTTCCGGAAACTTTGAGAATTACAGCAAGAATAAGACCAGACTTAAGAAATATTCATATCTGCATTAATACCGTGAAGATAAAGTTATATATTTCAAATGCTTATTATGAAAGTTAAACTTGATATGTGATGAAAAGGATATTTCTTATTATAATCAGTGCGTTATTATTATCGATGATTAGTAATGGTCAATGGTATAACAGGCGATACGGTGTCAGTGATCTTAATCAGCTATCACGGGAACAGCTTGATCTTGCCCTTACCAATGCAAATTTTGAATTTGGCAGTGGCATTTTCATGGTGGTTGTTGGAGGAATAGGTTTATACGGTGGAATTTATCTGGCTGAAAAAGCCCCTCCCGGAGATATCGGGGGAGCTCTCGGGGGACTTCTTATTACAGCAATATCTGTACCTTTAGAAATTGCAGGATGGGTAATTCTGACGATAAATTTAAAGCGTATTGAAAGCATTAAGGAAGTTATGAAAAGCAGGGATTTGCGCCTTGGGTTATCAGTATACCCGAAGGAAAACAGAACGAGAGTTCAAGTTCGAGCAGTCTCGCTCTCACTCTCACTCTCGCTCTGTTTTCAGTACCCGGAGCCGGGATCCCCGCCTGACTGACTGCGTCAGCAGTCGGGCAGGGAACCCACACCTTTCAGTACCCGGAGCCGGGATCCCCGCCTGACTGACTGCGTCAGCAGTCGGGCAGGGAACCGGCTTGTAAAGTACCCGGAGTGGGACTTCCCGCCTGACTGACTGCGTCAGCAGTCGGGCAGGGAACCCACACCTTTCAGTACCCGGAGCCGGGATCGAACCGGCACAGCATTGCTGCCACTGGTGTTTGAGACCAGCGCGTCTACCAATTCCGCCATCCGGGCAAAACTAAAGACAAAAGATAAAAGTATAAAGATAAAAGTATAAGAAAAGTACTTATTAATGTTATTACTATAGTTTATGATTTCTAATCAAAAATCACGATTCACAAATCAAAAATCACAAATCCACGAAATCCGATTCTGGATTTTTGATTCTAGATTCTAGAGTTGTGATTTGTACCACTTTCGGCATTAGACCAAAATTCCTTTACGCCGGTAAGCCGCTGCGCCATTATGCCACTATGCCGTTACGCCTTATGGACTTCCGCCTATTCTTCCTCCAGCAGCATTATTTCAATTTTCCTGAATTCAACAGGATGGCTTTCGGCCTGCAGGCATATATATCCCTGGTCGATAAGAGTTCCCTCTGGTACAGGATATCCCTCATGTGCTCCGCCAACCTGTGGCCGGTTGTATGTCATCACAGTATCACCCTCGAGAATATGATAAATCACTTCACTACCCCTTACGATAAACTCAGCTGTTACCCAGGTATCGAGATGGTAGGTCTTCGAGCTGGAATTGTTGCAATGGCGGGTTACCAGTTCACCATTCATTTCAATATGAGTACCTGGTGTGCACACATTAAGGGTGGAGCGCTCGTCAACACCGTTTCCGCCCAGGAACTGGGCTTCTATCGATACAGGGAAATCCTGGTCGAGAAGCATTGACGCTGCTGATTGTGAGTGGAGCATTACGCCACTGTTCCTCAGCGCCCAGGCAGGACCGCCGGGAACCTGTTCTCCGACAAACCTGTATTCTATGCGGAGCTTGTAGTGCGAAAAGGGCTCTTTGTAAAAGATATGCCCGAACTCATTGTTGAACTTCTCAAATCCTTCAAAACGGACCTTCATCAGGCCATCTTCAACACGGAAGATATTCATATAGTTATTATTCAGCTCGTAGCCCTTGATCTTGATCTCCCAGTCTGCAAGGTCTTTACCATTGAAAAGCTGGATCCAGTTCTCTTTTTCAACTTTGCTGGAAGAGGAACCGCATGAGGCCACTATCAGCAAAAGCGTAATGTAAGTGATTGTTTTTTTCATAATTTAAGATATTGGTTTGTAATTATTAAAACTCTTTTTATTAACCACGAGTACACGAAGTTAACACAGCCTGCCCCGATTTATCGGGGCAGGCACACTGCTTTCTCCTGCCCCCTCTCACCTCTCACCTCTCACCTCTCACCTCTCACCTCTCACCTCTCACCTCTCACCTCTCATCTCTACGCCGTTACGCCGCTACGCCGTTACGCCACTGCGCCGCTACACCTCTGCGCCGTTACGCCGCTACGCCGTTACGCCTCTACGCCGCTACACCTCTGCTCCGTTACGCCGCTACGCCTCTACGCCGTTACGCCGTTACGCCGTTACGCCTCTACGCCGTTACGCCGTTGTTATTCCCTTGTGCCGTTGAGCCGTCTCATTCTTCATCACCAGCTCCCTTACACTCTTTTTTATGCTCTCCGTATCAAATCCGCACTCCCTGATCAGTTCTTCCTGCGTCCCATGTTCCACGAAATAGTCGGGAATACCCAGGCGGCGCACCTCGGCATGATAGCCATTATCACTCATAAATTCAATTACTGCACTGCCAAATCCTCCTTTCAGGATCCCATCCTCAACAGTGATTATCCTTGTGAATTTCTTAAATACTCTGTGCAGAATTTCTGTATCGAGAGGAGAAGCAAAACGCATGTCGTAATGTTCGGCTGAAATCCCTTCCTTCTGAAGATGTTTAACGGCATCGGCAACAAAATTGCCGGGATGCCCGATGCTCAGTATTGCAATATCATAACCTTCGGAGATCATCCTCCCATTTCCGGGTACTATTTCTTTAAAAGGCTGGTCCAGGTTGGCTGTCAGTCCGCACCCTCTCGGGTAGCGTATTGAAAAAGGAGAACAATATTTTTTAAGCTGGGCCGTGTACATCATATTTCTTAGCTCGCTGCCGTTCATGGGAGCGGCTACAATCATATTCGGTATGGTTCGCATAAAAGCCAGATCGAAGAAACCATGGTGCGTGGCCCCATCAGCCCCTACAAGTCCGCCCCTGTCGAGACAGAATACCACATGCAGATTCTGAAGGGCGACATCGTGTATCACCTGGTCATATGCACGCTGGATAAAGGAAGAATATATATTGCAAAAGGGTATCATCCCCTGGGTTGCCAGTCCTGCTGAGAATGTGACAGCATGCTGTTCGGCTATTCCCACATCAAATGTTCTTTCCGGCATCTCCTTCATCATAATGCAAAGGGAGCTGCCTGTCGGCATTGCCGGAGTTATGCCTGCAATTTTATCGTTTTTCCTGGCCAGCTCGAGGATTGTTCTTCCGAATACTTCCTGGTAGGTAAGCGGGAGGCCTGAGTCTGATATATCGAGCATCTCACCCGTCTCCTTGTTGAATTTGCCCGGAGCATGAAAGGCCGTCTGATTCTCTTCAGCACGTTTAAAGCCCTTCCCTTTTACCGTGAGGCAATGGAGCAATTTCGGACCCGGGATTCTCTTAAGATCATCAAGGACAGCTGTAAGATGCATAACATCATGTCCGTCAATAGGACCGAAGTACCTGAAATTCATCCCTTCGAAAAGGTTGCTCTTGTCGAGGATGGTGCTTTTGAAACCAGCTTCCAGCTGACGGGCCAGCGTCCGGGTTTTGGGGCCTATCCTGCCGAATTTTCCCAGGGTGTTCCAGACCTTATCCCTGAATCTGTTATAGGTACGGCTTGTGGAGATATCGAGAAGGTACTCCTTAAGTGCGCCCACGTTGGGATCAATAGCTATCTTGTTATCGTTAAGTATAACAAGGATATCTGATTTTGCTATACCGGCGTTGTTAAGGCCTTCGAAAGCTTCTCCTGCTGTCATCGCCCCATCGCCGATCACAGCAACTACATGCCTTTTTTCACCTTTCTGCCCCGAGGCAATTGCCATCCCCAGAGCTGCTGAGATTGAAGTGGATGAGTGCCCCGTTCCAAAAGCATCATATTCGCTTTCCGACATCTTGGGGAAACCGCTGATACCTTTATATTTCCTGTTTGTTGTGAAGAGGTCTCTTCTCCCCGTCAGGATCTTATGACCATAAGCCTGATGACCAACATCCCATATTATCTTATCGTGGGGAGTGTTAAAAACATAATGAAGTGCAACAGTAAGTTCAACCACGCCAAGGCTGGCTCCGAAGTGACCCGGGTTATTGCTTACCACATCGATAATAAACTGCCGTAATTCATTACTGACCCTGACAAGATCAGTCGGTTTCAGCTTCCTGAGATCTTCAGGGGATAAGATGGAGTTCAGCAGGCTCTCCTCACTGTTCATTTGAAGTAATAATCATTATTTCAGACTGCAAATATAAGAATTATTATCGCCCTCTCTAAACAAAAAAAGAGTGTAGGAATTTCTTATTTTTGTTCCGTTAGTTGTCAACATTAACAATATTTGTTCAGAATGGTTGTTAGAAAGTTAAAGTATTTTGTGAATATGAACAGGTCAATTATTTATACCCTTTTTCTTCTCATCCCGGCACTCTTCACTCTGTCGTGTGTGCCTGGTATGAAGTACGGAAAACTTCAGGATACAAGCAGGCAGTTTATGCTTGAGAGGGATGACTTCAAGACTGAAAATATAGCTCTTTCGATGGCCAACAGGGAACTGGAAGCAAAGATAGCAGGGCTGGAAAAGGAGACAGGTACAATAAGGGAGGATCTTGCCTCTGCAAGCAGCGAGCTTAACAGGGTGAGGGAAGAGTATAGTGTTCTTTCAGGAAGGTATAATGATCTGCAGAATGCACAGGAAGAGCTGATACGGGGAAGCCTGAGTGAGACGAAGAGACTGCTGTCGGAGCTTCAGTCCGTGCAGGCGGATCTTAAGAACAGGGAAGACCTGATGCGGCAGCTGGAGATGAGTCTTGATATGAAGAAAGCCAGCCTCGATGAGCTTACTTTCGAGCTGGAGAAGCGGAATGCCAGGATGGCGGAACTTGAAAAGGTACTTGATTCACAAAAGAGAATTGCGCAGGATCTTAAGAATAAGGTTTCAGAGGCGCTGTTAGGCTTTGAGAACAACGGGCTGACGGTAACCATGAAGGACGGGAAGGTATATGTGTCGCTTGATGAAAAGCTGCTTTTCAGAACGGCAAGCTGGGAGATCGATGCAAACGGAAGGAGAGCACTGAGAAGTCTGGCAGCGGTGCTTGAAAGGAATCCCGGAATCCAGGTCACCATCGAGGGGCACACTGACAACGTGCCTTATAATCCGAGAAGCGGACAGCTGACCGACAACTGGGACCTGAGTGTTAAAAGGGCTACAACGGTGGTAAGGGTCCTTCTTGAAGGGACAACTATTGATCCTAAAAGACTTACAGCGTCAGGCAGAAGTGAATACCTGCCTGTTGACGCCCGAAATACTACCGATGCACGGCAGAAAAACAGGAGAACCGAAATTGTCCTGACCCCTGACCTTACCGAGCTTTACAGGCTGATTGACAAGTATTAGTCACGATCTTCGGTGTATTCCTGCAACCTGACATTCATATTGGAAAGAGCCTGAAGGAGGTTATCTTCAGGTTTGAGGAAATCCTGGTCACCCCAGAATTCGGTATCATAACCGGTAATTGTTCTTGAGAAGACCGCATGCGCGGGTGCAAGTTCTTCCCTTTCAAATCGTGTTACATTTCCGAGACTGATATCGGTAACGGCAAGCTCAAAGAAAACATTGAACTGGGTGCTGAACAATCTTTTCCTCTGTCTTGATGAAAAGACAAGTTCACCCCTTACATGATTCAGGAAGTATCTGTTGTTGTGTTTACGGTAGTTGACGGAGTATTTTACGGAAGTGGGCCATGTATAGTATCCCCGCGAGGGGCTCGAGACGAACGATTCCTTTATTTTACCGATATAGGATTGGTTGATCTCAAATTCAGCCCGCAAAATCGCATAGTCAAAGGTGTTGACATACAATATTCCCCTGAAGAGAGGCAGATCAACATACTCTTTCTGTTCGAACTCAATAACAAAAGCGGACTCTTCATCGTAAGTGACAATATCAGTCATCATATATGTGTAATCATCCATATCCTGGCGGTTGATAAAATCGAACCTGTTCCTGACGCCGTCCAGTTCGAGACTGGTACTTAAACCTGCCTTAAGTCTTATTGCAAGTGTGTCGGTGCGGTTAATATTCTCAATCTTCCTGCTTTTAAATACTTTAATCTGGTCGTTGAGCATTATGGAAGTGTAAGGGCTTTTATAGATCTGCAGGATTGCTTCGGAATAGCTCTGAAGTTCTTTCCTTTTCATCACTCCTTCCCTGTAAAATGCTATGAGCCGTGCGGGGGTGTTCCCATAGTTTTCGGGTATTGCAGATACTGCCCTGAATATTATCTCCTGTGGAACCTGGTTCTTGATTATTATTTCGGGGATTGAAATGAATTCGCTCATGAGGGCAATGGTATAGTTATTGCCCAGCATAAATCTGACAGGTATTTTCCTTCCGTAATACCCCAGATATGAGACAATAAGGGTGTCGTCAATGCAGTCGGCCGTTATCATAAGTCCGAATTCACCATTGAAGTTTGTCACGGTACCTCTTCCCTTGTTCATGAGGCCAACAGTTGCAAAAGGGAGTGGTTCGAGGGTCTCACCGTCTGTTACAAGACCGGTAATATACCTGCCTCCGTTGTCGGGTATAGTTATGTTTTCAGGAGAGGAAGCCAGAGGTTCTGCCAGCCGGGAAATGATTATATATCTGTCGATAACAGAGTAAACGAGTGAATCATTCTGCAAGATAGTGTCAAGAACCTGGCTGAGCTTAAAACTGTCAAAGTTCATGCTGATTCTTTTCCCCGGATCTACAAGGCGGCTGTCATATGTAAAATTGTAGCCTGTTTTTGCCGAAATAATATTAAGGGCGTTATCGGTTCTCACAGTGCCTGAGCGGAAAGTATAAACCGAATCAAGTATGCCTATCTGGCATATGACAGCCGGCGAGTGGATCAGGAGGAAAAAGAGTGCAATGGCCGTTATTTTAATATGAATGGTGCCATTGTAAAGCAATTTCTTTAGTTTACGTTTATTTCCGGGAAAGATGGTAAACATTACCATCCTTTGTAAAGCTGAGGTTAAAAGTAGTACAAATTACCAGTATAATTGTTTCGTGCGACTGATTTTCGAAAGTTGTTGTTATGCTCTGTTCAGGTATGCCGGGATCATCCGCATTTATCTCAATCCCGTAGACTCTATTAAGCACGCTGAACACATGCCCGAGTTTCTGGTCTGTAAAAATAAGTTTACCCGTATTCCATGAAAGATAATTCGGGTTTGTATTAAGTTTCTTTTCTGTCCGTTCAAGACCTACTGTTCCGATATAACCGGGATCGAGAATCAGACTTTGTGCCCCGGAAATGCCGGAAAGCAATACTTTTCCCGTTTGTACAAATACTTCTACCTCTGAATTATCATTATTGGTTATGACGTTGAAGGATGTACCAAGTACTTCAATATTTGCATTCCCGGCATCAATGGTAAACAGGTTATTATTATCAGGTGCAATATCAAAAAAGGCTTCGCCCGAAAGGAGCACTTTCCTGCCATGCTTTGAGACATCCTTATAGTATGATAATCTGGTATTACGGTTAAGAAAGACTATGCTGCCGTCCGGCAGGCTGACCCTGACATTCTGTTGCTCATCGCCAGTGGTAACAGTTGCTACGCCTTTAAAGAATCCTCTATTATTAAGGTGGAAAAGGCCTGCGCCGATAACTGTAAAAATAAGCAGTGTAGCTGCTATTCTAAGCAGAGGCATCAAGGCAAAATTTCTGTTTTTTCCGGGTGCCGCATTAACAAGACCATTTTCATTGAGTCTTGAATAGAGCCTCTTCCAGGCCTGATCGACATTTATTTCCTTATCGTCATCCATCTCTTTCAATCCTTTCCAGTCTTTTTCAGTATTAAGGGTATCACCTGCAAGAAAGTTGTCAACTAATTCTGACCTTTCGTGTTTTTCATCTGAAAGGAGAGAAGCAAGCTCTTCCCACTCCCTGCCGGTTAATTTTACTTTCTTATTCATCTTATTACTATCTTTCATTCAGTTCTTTACGAAATTCTCTGAGGGCTCTTCCCATATTGGCCTCCACGGTTTTTACGGATACTGAAAGCTTTTGGGCAATCTCTGCATATTTCAATCCTTCAAACCTGTTCATACAGAAAATCCTTCCGCATCTGTCGGGTAGCCGTTCAAGTATCCGGACTATTTTGTTCTGAAGATCATTGTAGCGGAGCAGGCTCATGGGATCTTCAGGATTTTCAACGTATAAGAATGATGCCTCCCTGGCATATTTTTCCACGGTCTTTCTGTGGCTTATCAGGTGAAGGCAGCGGTTATAGACTGCCCTGAACAGGTACCCGTTCAAAGAACTCACAATGTTAAGTTTTTCCTTATCCTGCCAGATTCTGAAAAAGAGATCCTGTACAATCTCTTCGGCAGTGTCATGATCTTTAATTATTGTCTTGGCGTACCTGACCAGTGAAACATAGGAGGATCTGAAAAGAGACTCAAACTCTTTTACGTCACCTTTCCGGATCCTCCTTATTATTTCATTGTCACCGGTCATTGTGTTATTTAATTTTACTCCTCTTCCCTGTCGCTGAATTTCAGCCTCCTGCTTAGCCTGCGTATAGCTGACTCAATGCTCTGGTCCGGCTCTATTACGTTATAGTCGCCCCAGAAGCCGGGATCGGTAAAGTCACTTACCTTATCAGAGAAAATATCAGTATATCTGATTTTCTCCCTGCCTGCAAATTTAATAACTTCTTCGGATGTGCGGTCGGTGATCGCTATCTCCGACATGGTTGTATAGAAGGTATTGAAGAGTTTTCTTTTCCAGTTCACCTTGAATCTAACCTCGGCCCTTGAGTAAGCAAAGTACCATTTTCCATCCTGTTCGCGGAATTTCGTCCTGTATGTTGCCACCTCGGGGGTAACCTCCATTCCCAGGGGCTTCTTCCTGATAAAGATCGACTTTACCGCCTCCTTGTCAGCCATGTTGAATCCGAATTCGGCCTCGGTAAGGGCATAGGTATCAACCTCGATGTAAAGGTAGCCCATGAAGAGAGGGATATCAACACTCGGCTTTTGCATGAATTCTATTACGTAATGTGGCTTATCATCAATTTCGACCACGCTTCTCAGAGAATAATCGTAATTTTTCATGGCCTCGTAGGTCAGAATAATATCCGAATTCTTAACAATATCAAGCTGTAATACGCTTACAGGGCCTCCCTGAAGTTTAAAGAGCACTGTATCCATTCTCTGCACATCGGAACTCTTTCTTCCCTTGTACATTCTGGCGCCGTCGTAGCGGAAATCGTTGCTGTAGGGTGCCTTGAATATCTCAACAACCGCCTCGCCTATTGATACATAAGTGCGGTTCTTTCGTATAGTCTCCCTGTAAAAAGCGGTCATTAGGTTAGGTTCGTTAACGTAATTCCGGCTGATCATAGCGACAGATCTCCTTACGATATCCTCAGGATCGAGCGGCTTCACAATAACTTCCCTTATAGGTATCGGAGCCGGCTCGAGGGAGATTACGTTACGGAATCCGTTGGTTTTCAATTCACCCAGCGGTACCAGCTTGTTCCTGTAGCCCAGGTAGGTGACTTCGAGGTTTTTTGAGATCTCCCTCTCAGAGATCTTGATGCTGAATTCTCCATCGATGTTTGTGACAGTCGCAACATTGGTCTCCTTTACGGCTACAGTGGCGAAAATAAGAGGGGTACCGTTCTCGGCGTCAATTACCTTTCCACTGTAAGTGATAACATCCTGCTGGTCATTTGTTTCTCTGCCGGTTAAGGCAAAAGCGGTCTGCACGGAGAAAAGTGTCAGCAGTATGACCGCGGCAAGTGAGCAATTTCTGAATGATTTCATGGCATTGATTTATTAATTGGACAAATTTTAATGGTTTTTTGAACGATTAATGATTGTTTCATCACTATGACCGGTCAGAATCATTTTACCCTACCGGAAATAGTAAAATTATTTAATGAGTATTTGGAATCAATTACTCCCTACTTCGCTTTCGCGCAGCTTCAGCGAAGCAAAGTAGGGTTGGGGCAAAAAATTAATTTTTATTGGAACAACAATAATTTTCCCTATTTTTCTTTCCTGAATCAGTTATTCATAAGCGGAGTTGTTAAATATCGAAATGCCCTTATTGCGGGCTATTCTTACCTTACAGGCACTATATCAGGTAAGCCGGTGATACGTGGAATGCCGCCTGCTGTAAGCATGGAGCTGACAAACCACTGCAATCTGAGGTGCCCTGAATGCCCTTCAGGCTCCGGTAGCCTCACAAGAGAGAGAGGGTTTATGGAGATCGATCTGTTCAGGAGAGCATTAAATGAACTTGATCCATATCTTTTTTATCTGAACCTCTGGTTTCAGGGGGAACCGATGCTTCATCCGGATTTCTTTTCATTTCTTGAAATCAGGTGTAAATGCCGAAAAGTGGCCTCGACCAACGGACATTTCCTGACGGAAGATAATGCAGTGAAACTGGTGATGTCTGATCTTTCAAAGCTTATCATATCGCTTGACGGAATGGATCAGACAAGCTATGAAGCTTACAGGAGGGGCGGGGAGCTTGACAGGGTTATGAAGGGGATAAGGAACATATCGGAGGCAAGAAAAAGAAATAATTCCTCGCTGAAGATTGAGATACAGTTTCTTGTAAACAGGAAAAACGAACATCAGATACCGGATGTACGAAAATTTGCCGGCGAGGTGCAGGCTTCCCTCAAACTCAAGTCGATGCAGGTTATAAACAATGCCGGAATGGCGGAGTGGATGCCTGATGACAAAAAGTTCAGGAGATATGAGAAAGTGAACGGTACCTGGAAAATAAATAATCCATGGCCGAGGCGATGTGCAAGACTATGGTTCAATCCTGTAATTACCTGGGATGGGAAGGTTGTTCCATGCTGCTTTGACAAAAATGCTGATCATATTTTGGGAGATCTTAAAACACAGTCATTCAGGGAGATCTGGAATGGGCATGAATATCATGAGTTCAGGCAAAAGCTATTATCAAGCCGGGCTGCGATCGAGATATGCAGAAACTGTACATCGGGATTAAAAAAAGAGATACAATGTTAATCAAATAAATGTAGTAAATTGTAAAAGATTAAATTCCCTATATTATGAAGACTCTTAAAACCATTCTGATTTCGCTTGCAGGACTGATAATAATTGTCCTGGTTTCCGGTGTGATACTGATCACAGGAATTAAACGGGCCGCTATTCCCCAATATAGCGGCGAACAAACCATCACAGGGCTTACTGAAGAAGTTACCGTTTATCGCGACGAAAGGGGGATGCCCCATATTTACGCCGCCAATGAGCATGATCTCTATTTTGCCACAGGATTTATAACAGCGCAGGAGAGGCTCTGGCAGATGGATCTTATACGCCGTGCAACAACCGGACGTTTATCTGAAATCTTCGGTGATGAATATATCCAGACGGACCTGTTCCTGCGGAGCCTCGATATGACAACCAAATCGAAAACCATACTGGGCAAACACGGAAAAGATATGCTTGATCGTTTACAGGCCTATGCCGACGGGGTAAATGCATACATTAAGAAAGCAGGAAGAAAACTGCCGCCTGAATTCAGACTGCTTTCTTACAGGCCTGACGATTGGATACCGGAGGACATCGCAAACATAATTGGCTATATGGGCTGGGACCTGGCGGCCGGAAACCTTTCGGAGGATATCTTCAACTACAGGCTGATCGGGAAACTGGGAGAAGAAAAAGCAGCTGAGCTGATACCCGACTGGCAGGTGGAGAACGCGGTTGTCTTTCCCGGTTTTACTCTTAGTGAGGAGAGTCTCAGGGAGGCACAGCAGTTCATCGCATCGCTCGATAACCTTAAAGCACTTGGAGTGCATTCCTTCTCCGGAAGCAACAACTGGGCAGTGAACGGTGAGAGGAGCAATACCGGCAAGCCATTGTTCTCGAACGACATGCATCTTGGTCTGAACTCTCCGGGTATATGGATACAGATGCATCAGGTGATTCCGGGGAAACTGAATGCCACCGGTGTACTTGTGCCCGGCGAACCCTTTGTTGTGGCCGGGCACAACGAGAGAATTGCATGGGGTCCCACAAATCTGATGGTGGACGATATCGACCTCTATGCCGAAAAAATTAATCCTGAAAATGAAAATCAGTATTATTTTAACGGTGAATGGCGTGATATGATGATCAGGAAGGAGGTGATCAGGTCCAAAAAGGGGAGAGCGGACACCCTCATCCTGAGGTTCACTCACCGGGGACCAGTTATTTCAGGTTTCAGGGATATTGACGATGCCGTTCTCAGCATGAGATGGTCGGGATATGACGAGAGCGATGAGCTGAGATGTGTTTTCGAGCTTAACAGGGCAACATCATGGGAGGATTTTCTGTCGGCAATGGCGTTCTTCAATTCAGTAAGCCAGAATTTTGCCTATGCGGATGTTGACGGCAACATCGGAATTGCTACTGGAGGCGGAGTACCTGTAAGGAAAGGCCATGGATCAATGATCAGATCGGGTGAGACTGACGAATTTGACTGGAAGGGTTACGTTCCGCCTGACCAGCTTCCGTTCAGCCTTAATCCCGAAAACGGGTATGTCTCTTCTGCCAATAACAGAACTGTTACCAGCGATTATCCTTATTATATCTCATACAGATTCTCTGTTCCATACAGGATAAACCGGATAAGGCAGATGATCGAAGAAAAAGACAAGCTGGGGATCGATGACTTCAAGCGGATGATAACCGACCAGCGCTCTGATTATGCAGCGCTTCTTACACCTTTTATTTTGGAAATTAAAAAGCGGACCGGGGAAATGAGCCCGTTAGAGAAAGAAGCCCTCGGCGCTCTCGAAAAATGGGATTATGAAATGGACCCTGACAAAACCGAACCTGCAATTTTTGAATTTTTTACAATAAGTTTTGCCAGGAATCTGCTATCTGACGAGCTTGGTGAGTTGTATGAACAGCTGCCAACCTCAATAAGAGACTATTACATTTTCAAGATACTCAGTACGGGTCCTGACAACTGGGTGAATGATGTCAACACTCAGCAGGAAGAGAACCTTGAAGATATAGTATTCCGAAGTTTCAGGGATTGCATCAGCAATCTTGCAGAGGCTTACGGCGGGGCGATAAGCAACTGGAAATGGGGCAGTATACTTACGCTGACCCTTGAGCATCCTGTAGGTTCAGTAAAACTACTTGACCGCATTTTTGGATTTAATTCGGAGGCCTATCCGATAGGGGGGAGCAGTCATACGGTATGTCCTTCAACCTATTCGGGTGAATTTAAGGTGACTGACGGAGCATCCGAAAGGCATATTTACAATACGGCTGACTGGGATGAATCATTTACAGTGATACCGACCGGTGTTTCGGGTGTTCCCGGAAGTGAATTTTACCTTTCACAGACTAAAACCTATGTTGAGGGCGGCTTCTACAGGGACCATTTCTCGGATAAGGCTGTGAGAGAAGCTGCGGTATATGTACTGAAACTGAAACCCGGGCTATAGGATCAGACTGTCATGACGTCCTTCTCCTTTGCGGTCATCACTTTATCGACTCTGGCAGTAAAGTCGTTGGTCATGTTCTGAACATTATCGGCGGTCATCTTCTCAAGGTCCTCAGGAAGTCCTTCCTTAAGCAATCTTTTCAGCTCATCGTTTGCCCATTTCCTGGCATTTCGCAGGCTGATCTTTGCGGTTTCCCCCTCGTTACGCACCTGTTTAACAAGCTGATGCCTTCGTTCCTCGGTAAGAGGGGGTATATTGATTCTGATGATCTCGCCGTTATTGACAGGTGTCAGGCCTATATTGGCAGCCATGATTGCTTTTTCGATCACGTTGAGCATATTTTTTTCCCAGGGCTGGATCAGGATTGTTTTTGGATCTGGTGTGTTAATATTTGAGACCTGTGACAAGGGTGAGTTAACACCGTAATAGTCAACAAGGATACCATCCAGAAGAACAGGGGTGGCTCTTCCTGCCCGAAGTCTTGCCAGCTCATGCTCGAGATGTTCCAGGGCTTTCTCCATCCGTTCCCGTGTCTCTTCAAGTATAAGTTCAGTTTCTTCGTTCATATGAGAGAGGTTAGTTAATAACAGGTTACAGGAAAACAAAATTAATAAAATGGTTTAAATGTCAAAATTCAGACTGAAATCAGGGTTCCGGTATCAGCTCCTCTGATCACTTTTAACAGGTTGCCGGGGACATTCATATTGAAAACGATCACGGGCAGTCTGTTCTCACGGCAGAGGGTAAAGGCGGTTGAGTCCATTATCTTAAGTTTGCGTTCGAGGGCTTCCCCGAAGGAGATTCTTTCGAATCTTACTGCGTTACTGTATTTCTCAGGATCAGCGGTATAGACTCCATCGACCCTTGTTCCCTTGAGGATGATATCAGCTCCTGTCTCAACAGCTCTGAGTGCTGCGGCAGTGTCGGTAGTAAAAAAAGGATTACCTGTTCCTCCGGACAGGAGGCAAACTGTTTTGTTTTTCATGGCTTCAACCACCCTGTCCCTGTTATAGAGTTCACCAACAGGCTCCATTCTCAGCGATGTGAATACTTTTGCCCTGCCACCGAGCTTATTGATAACGCTTTCCAGAGCCAGGCTGTTGATCACGGTAGCAAGCATTCCCATCTGGTCACCTTTAACCCTGTCATAGCCTGATTCGGCCCCGCTGATGCCCCTGAAGATATTCCCGCCTCCGATAACCACTGCCACTTCAGTGCCGGTATCCACTGCAGAGATTATCTCGCCGGCGTACTGCTCCAGCACTTTTTCGCTGATGCTGGCGGATCCATCTCCGGCCAGGGATTCTCCACTCAGCTTTAATAAGATTCTGGTGTATTTCATAAAATTTATAATTCGATCCTGTTGTTTCTTTTAAACAGGCTGCTTTTCTGAATGACGAAAATAATAAAATGAATTGACAATCTTCTTCTCAGCAGTTTAATCTCTGTATGAAAGAAAAGGCGCCCGTTGACAGGCGCCCTGTAATTATATTATGAACGTGTGAAGCTAGAGGTTAAGTGTACACCTTCTGAAGGCAGTCACTGTAAGATCCCTGTCTATTGACTGGAGATACTGCTTAACCGTCATTTTATTGTCCTTGATGAAATCCTGGTTCAGAAGGGTGTTCTCACGAAAGAATTTACCAAGTTTGCCCTGTGCTATTCTCTCAAGCATCTCTTCAGGTTTTCCTTCCCTGCGGGCCTGTTCCTTTCCTATCTCTATCTCCTGGGCGATTACCGAAGGAGGGACGTCGTCCTTGTCGACGGCGACGGGGCTCATGGCTGCAGCCTGCATGGCCACATCCTTATATACCTGAACATCAACTCCTGCCTTGTTGAACCCCACGAGGGTGGCAAGTCTGTTGCCCGGATGGATATACGCCTGTACATGAGCAGCTTCAATCTTTTCGTAATATGACAGTGACAGCTTCTCCCCGATTATTCCTACATATTCAACCACCTTGTCGCCAACGGTGGCTCCTTCCATTGGAAGTGATTTGAGTTCCTCGAGGTTCGCGGGATTCTTTCCCAGGGCGATATCCAGTATCTTTCCGGCAAGTGAGATGAAATCAGCATTTTTTGCCACGAAATCAGTTTCGCTGTTCAGAACGATCATGGCGCCCATCTGGTTGCCGGAGGAGGTCCTCGCCAGAACAACGCCTTCGGTAGCCTCTCTGTCAGCTCTTTTACTGGCAACGGCCTGTCCTTTCTTACGTATTATTTCTATTGCCTTATCGAAGTCGCCATTCGCCTCTTCAAGAGCTTTCTTGCAATCCATCATTCCTGCCAGCGTTACACTCCTGAGTTTCGCCACATCTGCGGCACTAATTGCAGCCATCTGTTTAATTTGTTGTTAGTTATAAAAGTATCCTCTACTGATCTTCTTCGCTGTCGTCTATTTCTGCAACGATCTCTTCTTCCTCTTCAAATTCCGGAGCCTTGTCATCGGCTTCATGTTCCTCCTCATCCTCCTCTTCATCTGCAATTGCATCGATAAGGGATTCCGGCAGGTCTCTCCTGGGCTCTTTGCGAGAGCCCGGCTTCTCTTTCATTGAAGGCTCCCTGTCTTTTTCCAGTTTTCTTTCATCCAGTCCCTCTTCAATAGCCTGACAAAGTATGCCGACTATGAGTGAAATTGATTTTGATGCATCGTCATTTGCCGGAATCGGGAAATCAATAACTGCAGGATCGGAGTTGGTATCAACCATTGCAAAAACGGGTATGCCCAGTCTTTTTGCCTCGCTAACTGCAATATGCTCCTTGCATACGTCAACCACAAATATTGCAGAAGGGAGACGTGTCAGATCAGCGATGCTTCCGAGGTTCTTTTCAAGCTTCGCCCTCTGTCTTGTAACCTGTAGTCTCTCACGCTTGGAGAGGTTCGAGAAGGTACCGTCGCCTGCCATCTTATCGATGGAAGACATCTTTTTTACCGCTTTTCTTATAGTGGGGAAATTTGTAAGCATACCCCCCGGCCAGCGTTCAGTAACATAGGGCATATTAATGTACCTGACTCTTTCTGCCACAATCTCTTTTGCCTGTTTCTTCGTTGCAACAAATAATATCTTCTTGCCTGAACGGGCAATCTGTTTCATGGCTGCAGCGGCTTCATCGATCTTAATAATTGTCTTTTCTAGGTCGATAATATGAATTCCGTTGCGCTCCATAAAGATATAAGGAGCCATTGCGGGATTCCATTTTCTTTTAAGGTGTCCGAAATGAACACCTGCATCAAGCAATTCCTGGAAATTTGTTCTTGGCATTTCTAATTTTTTATCGTTTACTGAACTGGAATCTCTTTCGTGCTTTAGGCCTGCCCGGTTTTTTTCTTTCAACCTCGCGGGGATCGCGCATCAAAAACCTGTTTGCCTTTAAAACAGGTTTATTCTCTTCATCGGCCATCACCAGGGCCCTTGATATACCAAGCCTCAGCGCTTCTGCCTGACCTTTTACTCCTCCTCCTTCGAGATTTACCCTGATATCATATTTATCGGAAGCATTAAGAAGAACAAGTGGCTGGGTAACGACAAACTGAAGAGTCTCGGTACTGAAGTACTCTTTGTAATCCCTGTCGTTTATGGTTATGTTGCCTTTCCCCTCAGCCATGTAGACTCGGGCAACGGCTGCCTTTCTTCTTCCAATAGCATTGATTGACTCCATACTTGTTTATTAGTTATTATTTAGTTCGATTTTTCTTGGCTTCTGGGCTTCATGCGGATGAGAGGGACCTGCGTAGACATGCATATTGCGATAAATAGCCCTTCCCAGGCGGTTTTTCGGAAGCATCCCCCTGACAGCATGCTCCACCAGTCTGATGGGATTCTTCTTCAGCATCTCTTCAGCAGAAGTGAACCTCTGTCCTCCCGGATAGCCGGTGTGCCTTACATATTCCTTGTCGGACCATTTAGTTCCTGACAATGAGACCTTTTCGGCATTTATTACTACTACATTGTCGCCACAATCAACATGAGGTGTGAAATTGGTCTTGTGCTTTCCCCTCAACATTGAAGCCACAACAGAGGCAAGCCGGCCCAGTATGGCCCCGTCCGCATCAATAATCACCCACTCTTTGTTCACAGCTGCCTTGTTAACCGATAGAGTCCTATAGCTTAAGGTATTCACTGTTAATTATTTTTTATATGAAACACTTGTACGTAAGTAAAACCCCGTATTTTGGGTCTGCAAAAATACAAACTATTTCAGAAAAAAAAACATATCACGATAGAAATTATTCCTGAAGATCAAAACAAAGCTTATTTTTATTACCGGTAACGGATAGCTGGAAGGGGTTGAGAAACATTAACGAATGAATAACGTGAAATCAGATCGGGTTCAATTCATGAAAAGGGGAAACAGAGTGCCACGCGAATTCTTTATGAGGGATGTCCTTGAAGTCGCTCCCGAACTGATAGGCAGTTACCTTGTGGTACGATCAGAGCGAGAGGGTATAAGGAGGTTCATTATTACAGAGACAGAAGCTTACAGGGGCATGGAAGATATGGCATGTCATGCAAGCAGGGGGAGGACGGGACGTACCGATGCCATGTATATGGAAGGCGGCAGACTTTACGTTTATTTCGTTTATGGAATGTACTGGATGCTTAATATTGTAACTGCACAGGAGGATAATCCTCAGGCTGTACTGATAAGAGGAGCGGGTGGAATAAACGGCCCGGGCAGATTAACGAGGGCAATAGGGATTGACCGCTCTTTTTATGGTGAGGACCTTTGCGTTTCTGAACGAATATGGGTTGAGAACAGGGAACTTAAACCCGAAATAAAATGCGGTCCGAGGATAGGGATTGACTATGCCGGGGAATACTGGCGTTCAAAGCCCTGGCGTTATTATACCGGATAGCGTACGGAGTCCGGCATTCCGTGTTCCGCGTTCAGCGTTCTCCATTCCGCCGCCCGAAGAGCCGGTCAAATTTGAGATGCAGGGTTGCGGAAGAGTCAAATCTCCTGAGGCGCGTATCGTAATAACCATCGAAGCCGATAAACAACTCAAAAAAGCTGTCAGGGATCAGTTTATAGCTTATGGTACCGGTGGCTATCCTCCGGTCAGGTATAATTGTGCCTTCCCCGAAGCCGGACACGGAACCGAAAATAGGGTTCCCATTGGGGGCATAGTAATTCCCTGCTATCCAGTATCCGGCTTCCAGATATAAGTTCCTGTATTCATAGTTAAACCTGAACCACTCGGCATGGCCAAACGATAACCCGGTTGTTGAACTGCCTGTTAATTCATCGCTTAAGAACAAGGTGTATTCAAAACCTGCGTTCCCGTATCTTCCCCCAAGGGGGCGGAAGCTAACCTTTGCACCTGCTGAAAGATTGAAGTAGGTCTCAACAGGTTCTGGATAATCACTTATCTGCCCTCCGAAATGTTTAAACTGTACCTGGAGGGGTATTTCAAAACCGAACAGATCATCGATAAGTGAAGAAGAATACCTGAATGACTCACCAACTGTGAAGACTTCTCTGACACTGTCTCCCCTGAAGATAAAATTTTCCCAGCTGAGCCAGGTATCATTGTAGAGACGATCACCTGAGAAATTAAGCTGAAGCCCTTCTTCTGCCCATTCATTATAGATTCTTTCCTTGTTGAAATGCGGATCATACATCCTGTGAGTGCCGCTTCCCGAAAGCGTTCCGAGAGTTAGAACCGCTCCCGGAGCAAAATGATATGTAGCAGACACCAGAGGCCTGAAAGCCGAAAACCTCCCGGCCCCGGAATAACGCAAAATATGAACACCAAGACTGAGTGAGAACCTTTCTGACGGAGAGTATATGAGTTCAGGCTGAAAGAAATAACCGGTCAGGGTGTATCCTTCAATCAACGGGTGGGTATATTCGTTGTTTTTGAAAAAATTCATGTTCC
>Ga0334882_1001226_pt1 | contig 31760 bp, 33 predicted proteins | sample GraSluR1_MG_5_FD_207226 | JGI IMG/M metagenome (GOLD analysis project Ga0334882, IMG submission 207226) | Sludge microbial communities from methane-producing bioreactor in Wageningen University, Netherlands - Granular Sludge_15_04-R1 | ecosystem: Engineered > Bioreactor > Anaerobic >... | reverse complement strand
GCTCATCAGGTCAGTCACAACCTGGTCGAAAGGTTCGGGCTGATTGCTTTCGAGGATCTGAGTATCACGAACATGCTTAAGAACCACTGTCTGGCTAAAAGCATATCAGACGCTGCCTGGAGGATGCTAGTCACAACCACATCGTACAAGGCTGAGAGCGCCGGTTCGATGGTGGTTCTAGTCGATCCCAGGAACACAAGTCAGCTATGTTCCAGGTGCGGTCTTAAAGTGCCGAAGTCGCTATCGGATCGGGTCCATGGATGTCCTCAATGCGGGCTGGTCATGGACCGTGACGAGAATGCGGCGATAAACATTTTGAGACTGGGACTACAGTCTCTGCCAAAAGCTAGAAGCCCCGCCCTTTAGGGCGGGGAGTAGTCACATACCGTTTACGGGCCTGTGAGGTTTTTTAAAGGATAGATCCCTGAAGCTTGATTGAAGGCTCGCGTGGAGGACGGGAGATGGTAGGCAGGTTCGATCGGTTATTCGAAGCTCTGATGGGCGCAGCCGAGATCGTCGACGACTTCATCCAAGGGATCGTCGGAGGGGGGAGGGCGAAGAAGAGCCTATTAGTCGCCGGAGGGCTCATGGCTGCTATTCTTCTGATATTGGCCCTCTCTCCCGGCCCCTACGAGCCCCAGATCCCATGCCCAGTGGACGGGACCGTCGGCATCGGCCTTGCGCCCCCCCTCTGGTGGGTCGGCGGAGGACCGCAGACTCCCATCCTCTCTTCGGTGGGGCTCGACCCCAACTCCCGGATCCGCTATCGCGTCCTCCTGGGAACCGTCGAGGAGGTGATGGAGGTGGTGGGGACGGCCGAAGGCGGCAGGGGGTGGGAGAACCTTGTCATAAACCTGACGGAGCCCCTCTCGCCGGGGACCGGCTACCTGTGGCGGGTCGAGGCGGAGAACCTTCTTAAGAAGAGGTCCTCTGGCGAGGTTTGGACCTTCAGCACCAGGGACCTTCCCGAGATCCAGCTCTTCGAGGCCGATAGGTCCGTCGTCGACCTCGGGGACGATCTCACCCTCCGCTGGGCTGTGGCCGACGCCTCCGAGGTCGAGATCGAGCCGGGGATAGGTCCCGTCTCCCTCCGAGGCGAGACGACCCTCTCGCCCCGGAAGGGGGTCACCTACACCCTCGTCGCGAGAAACTTCGCCGGGGAATCGGTGGCCTTCACCGATGTGGCGGTCCTCCCCTCCTTCATCATCGACTCCATGGTCGTTGGCTGGAGCACCGCCGTCGACGGCCTCGGATCCCGCGTCCTGGGGATCGGGGTGGTCCCGGGGGTCGAAGACGATGCCACCAGGATATCCTTTGACCTCATCCCCGGCGGATGGGCTGGGATCACCAAGACCCCGTCCCGGAGAGGCGGCGGCCTGGACCTCGCCGGGACCGACGGCGTATCCTTCTCCTCCAGGGGAGGCGGCTCTGGCTACTCCCTTGAGGTCAGGCTGAGGGACGCCGATGGAACCGTCCACCGCCGCTCCTGGGAGGAGGGAGCCGCCCCCATGGACTGGACGCTTATGGAGGCCTTATTCGAGGAGTTCGAATGCGTCGATGTGGGGGGTAGCTCTTGCACCAATGAGAGCCTCGCGGGCGGCAACGTCTCTACAATCAGCTTCGTCGCGGCCGCCCGCGAGGAAGACGGTTCGGGAAGCTCCGGCTGGATCGCCATCGACGATCTTGTCGCCTTCCGCCGGTAGGGCCTTCTGGCCGAAAAGAGCGATCTGCATTAATCCCTATCGTCTCTCCCCTTCGCCGATCTTTCGGCGAGGGACTCTGCATACTTGAAGTAGCCGCAGATCGGCCGACCCAGGGGGACGATCCTCCCCCGAACCCCGCCACCATCCACCTCGATCTCCGCCGCCGATGGGGCGGAGAGGCGGGGCTCGGTGGGGCTTCCTGGAGATATCAGAAGTTGGGGCCCCGCTTCCACCACGGGCCTGTGAAGGTGGCCGAAGACGAGGGCGTCCACCTCCATCTCCCTTGCGAGTAATGCGGCCCCAGTCGTATCGGCGGAGTAAGAGGCCCGGTGGACGAGGCCGATCTTCACCCCCTCTACCTCCAGGACCCTCCTCTCGGGGAGGATCGACTTCACCTCAGGAGAGTCGGAGTTTCCGGATACCGCCTCCAGGGGACCGAGATCACAGAAGGCTTCGTAGACGTCTAGGCTGACGAAGTCCCCGGCGTGGAGGAGGAGGTCGGCGCCCTCCGCGAGATCGACGATCCCTCTCGGAACCAGGGATCCCGCTTGGAGATGGGTGTCGGAGATGGCGACGATCCGCTTCATGCATGGAGCCTTTTCATCCCCGCCTCTTCGATTCCCAGAAACTCCGCCCCCACGGCGACGACGCTGTTGGTGAATATCGAGGCGTTGATCTCAAATATCGGGTACCTGTGCATGCTGTACTCCGAGACGAGCCAGCTGGTGGTCCTCCAGGAGCCGCAGATCTGGTCGAGGTACTCCTCTGAGACGGGTATGAAAGCGGTATCCACCTCCCGCCCCTTCTCTCTCATCAGCTCCACCAGCTCCGACGACGGGTTTGTGGTGATAGGCAGGACGTCCGCACCCCTTTTGAAGGCGCTTTTGACCCCCTCGATACATTCGTAGGTGTTTCCGCTCCCGGTTATGGGGACGTAAACGTCACCGATCTGAAAGCTGGGGGTGTTGAAGTCCCTCTCCCAGTAGCTCGTCTTGTTGAGGTGGGACAACCTCATCTCGAAGGCTCTAGCCACCAGCCCCGACCTTCCCACTCCGCCGATGATGTACCTACCGCTACGGGGAAATAGCCTCTCAAACCACGTAGCGAGCCCCTCCTCGTCGACCCGGGAGATAAGCCTGCACTGGGCTGCAAAATCCCTTATAGTCGATAGATAGCTCTCGCAGCCTTCGGTCCTCTCCCCCTCGATCCTCCCCTGGACCTCCTTGAAGACGGCGTTCAAGAAGGCTAAAACCTCCAGCTCGAACTCCGTCCCCATGGGGGAGAGCTTGCTGGTTCTCGTCATGTCCAGGTCGTACTTCGTCTTCCCTTTGATCACCAGGACCGAGCCGTTCTCATATTCCTCCACGAGTCGGTGGGCGGTCCCGTCCCTGTTGGCGGTGATGAGCCTGATATCGCCGCCCTGGTTTATTATGTCCTCGATGTACTTGTTCACCGCAGGGGTCTCCCCTGACCCCGATACGGCGATCCCCAGGTTCTTCCTCGTATCTCGGAAGTGCTTCTGGACGGGGTCCTCCATGGTGCAGGGGAAGGCGTTGAAGTGGTTGTAGAGGAGCTGCAGAAAGCTGTAAAGTGAGAGGGCGCTCCTCCCGGCGGCGAGGCCGTAGACGAAGTTCTTCTCGTCCTTCTCTCTCAAAAACGAGGCGAGGGAGTCGGCGAAGCCGTTCACGCTCTCTAGGTCCAGCTGCCCCAGCTTCTCGATGAACGAGCACTGGAGGGCGGTAGCATCCTTATAAGTGTCGATCAGACCTGCCATATAAGAGGTGAATTCAGGAAGAGGGGTGATAATAAGCCTTTGCCCTTCAGCTTATGATCTCCAATAGTCTCCTCTGATCTCTTGCGAGGCTTATCTCCTGGGCGATCCTTCTCCCGTTGGAGAGGTCCTTCTCTATCAGGTCCGAGTAGGGGGAGCCGCCGATGAAGACGTTCGTCCCGGCGACGATCCGGGCGGATATCTCGAAGACCTTGAACTTCAGGTCGTCGGTGACGATCGTCTCCAGGCAGAAGGGTCCTATCATCCCTCCGAATAGATCAAGAGACGCCTCGACGACCCTCTCCCCCAGCTCGAAGGCCTTAGGGAGGAGCGACTCTCTCAGGACGAGGGGGATGTTCCCTGTGACGACGAAGCTGGGGAATATCCCCGCCGCCTCCAGCTCGTCCATGGACCCAATCCTGAATATCTCGTCGGCGTTGCTCTCGACCCTCCGGTCTATCCCCAGCATCTCCAGGGTCCCTTTGCTGAGGGCGTACCCGGTGGACCGGATGGGAGAGTAGAAGTAGTGGATGTAGTACCGGGTCCCCAGGATGAACTCCTGGATGGTATGCCGCTGGGAGCTGTCGACTTTGCTGAGGTATTCTCCCTTGCTCTTGGATATGAAGAATCCCTTCCCTCCTTTGGCACCGTGATACTTGACGATGACAGGCCGATCTATCTCCTCGGGGGTCGCAAACCTCATGGGAAGGTCGATCCCGGCCTTGAGGAGCCAATCCCTCTCCATCTCCCGGTCGCTCTCCCAGGCGAGGCACCTTCGGTTACCGAAGGTCGGAACCGGCAACCTCTCGAACTTCTCTGTTCCCAGGTACTCCACCAGAGAGCCGTGGGGAACGACGATGGCGTTCTCCTCGATGAGCCGATCGCTCTCATCGAGGATCGCCCCGTAGCTGTCGAGGCTCAGGAAGGAATCGGGCTTTGCCAGGGGGAACGCGTCGTAGAACTTCGGAGGTCTGCCGAGGCATATCCCCAGGGTCTTGAAGCCCTCCTGGCGAGCCCCATGAAATATCTGGAGGCTGCTATGAGAACAAACCGTGGCAATAGTTAACTCTTTTGGGTCATACTCTTCCAAAATTTCTTGTATTTTCCTCTTATCTATCATATCTACAACCTTTGGAACGGAACAACAGGTTCTACCGGTACATAAGCCCTTCGACAGGACCGATATATCTATCCGAGGGTCGATGGTCTTGGGAGGATTGTAAACCCCGATATCCTGGGATCCAGATCCTTTCTCAGAATAGCTTAAAATATCTTCGAAGGGACCTGACCATCATGCGAGCTTCTTTCAGTAGAAAGACTGCGGAGACGGAGGTTGAGGTATCCCTGGACCCGGAGGGTTCGGGACGTTCGGAGGTGGAGACGGGGGTACCTCTCCTCGACGAGATGCTGGAGATCCTGGCTCAGGGATCGGGGTTCGACCTCGAGGTGAGGGCTCGAGGAGACCTTCCCACTGGAGATCATCACACCATCGAAGACGTGGCCATCGTCCTGGGCCGGGCGTTTGCCGAGGTGGCGGATGCGGGGATCGGAAGCTCTTTCGTCCCATCCGGAGAGGCTCTCGCCTTCGCGGCCGTGCGTTTCGGTCCGTTGGGATACCGGGACGAGGTCGAGTTTCTGGCCGGTTCCCTGGAGGGGATGGAGCTTGGAAACTACGGCCACTTCATGAGGACCCTCGCCTACAACGGCGAGTTCGCCCTTCATCTGAGGGCCACTGGAGGCGACGACTGGGAGAAGGTCGAGGCGCTGACCCTATCTGTTGGCCGGGCCCTTAAGAGGGCGGTGGCAGACGGCAGAAGAGGTCGCGAAACGAGCTGGAATTCGGATGGAGTTGAACGGATCGAAGGATGAGAATGAGGATGATTTAGACAGCGCGGACCATTATTCAAGAGGATCCAGGGGATCAGGATGCTCTCTGGGTCGGCTCGATGAAGATCTCGGAGGTAGCGATGGCGTTGCCGCCTCGAGCGGTGTTGATGGATATGACGATTATGTTCCTCACATCGATATCCATGTAGTTGACGTCCGTCGGGACCGAATGGAACTGACCTTGGCCTGTGACGGTATTACCCCTCTCGGTGTTGATCGCCACCACGCCCTGGAAGGTCTCGTCGTCATCGGGATCGTCGAAGAGGGATACTCCGGTGAGGTCGGATAGTGAAGAATCGAACTTGGTGCTCCTCTTAAGATCATTGGGGCTGAATATGCCGGGCTTTACTGGCGAGCCTCCTTTGGCGAAGTCCTCAATGGAGCTTTTTACCAGGTTGAGGGACTCTGGGTAGCCCCGCTCCGTTGCTGTTGGGAGCGGCCCTGCCGTCGCGACGTCGCACGCCGGACCAAAAATGAGGAGCGTGCTCATCAGCACGAGGCCGATGAGCCGACAATTGTTCTCCATCTTTCCCTATTTCAGACACTGGGCTCAGCAGTCACAGCCAGCGGCGGTGCCCTGGGTCGAACATACGGATATGCTGTTCTTCGCAGTAGCGTAACCGGTGGCGGTAGCAAACTGGTTGCCAGAGGATATCTTCTCGATGTTTATGACTCTGGTGTCCCATCGCAATGGTGTATCAAAGTCCTCGTATACCATTCCGGCGGTCTGGTCTTTTTTAACGTCCAAAGCGTTGGCGGCGTCGCCATGCCAGAAGGCGAAGGCTTTCTGCTCACCAGAGCTGACAAAGTCGAGGTTCATGTTTGCCGGCCAGGCGCCGAAAGACATGTCTCCGGCATTGAAGTCTGCCATTGTGCTGCCGGTACAATCTGCCATCGCTGGAGCGGCAAAGAATGCTACAACCAGCACTAATAGCGCTGCAAATTTCTTTATACTATCACCCCTTCATTGCTTGAAGTAATCACAGTTAGGTGTCGGTCATATTTGTATTTTTTGGTACAATCGATCTGACCCCATAGGCCCCTATTACAAATTCAAAGATTAAAATTGGATGGGCAAAAATAGAGCCATCTGCCCGCCCGGATCTAGCATCTTCGATCCGGGCGCTTCGGGGCGGGCATCTGACGGTGATATTCGGTTCTTATCGGCTCCATTCCCCGAACTTCACCTGACGCTTTTTGCCCCCTCCTCCAGGATCTCCAGGTTCAGGGGTATAAGCTTCGGCTTCTTGGCGAAGGTCCGCTCGAAAGCCCCGCCGAAGGCCTCGCGAGGAAGGCCGAGGTTTCCCAGCTCCATCAGGGCGCCGAACATGGCGGTGTTGACGGCCTGTTCCACCCCTCTTGATAGGGCGATATCCGTCGCGGGAACTGCGACGGCTCTCACCCCCTCCGGCGGCTCGAAGGGTCCGGCCAGGGATTCGTATAGGATAAGCCCCCCCTCTCTGACATCGGCGGCGAACTTCTCCAGAGAAGGCCGGTTGAAGGCTACGAGGACGTCGGGCTCGTCGACCACCGGAGAGCCTATCGGCTCCCCGGAGATTACGACGGAGCAGTTGGAGGTCCCCCCCCTCTGCTCCGGTCCGTAGTCGGGGTACCAGGAGACGAAGCGCCCGGATCGGTACCCCGCCTGGGCGAGGGCGAGCCCCATGCTCAGGACCCCCTGGCCGCCGAACCCAGCGATCTTGACGCCCTTGACGGCGAAGGATGGGTCGGGCAGAACCTCGACCTCTTCCACCCCGGCGAGGCCGAAGATAGAATCGAGGGAGGCCTTGGAGAAGTCGGACGCCTCCCTCACGATCGGCTCCGTCTCGCTGGACCGGTCCCTGAACCTCTTCAGGGGAAACTCCCGCTCCATCTCCTCGTTGATGAACCGCTCCACCCCCTTCGCGTCCATCCTCATGATGGTGGGGCAAGGAGAGAGGAACTCGACGAAGGCGTACCCCTTCTTGTCCCTCTGGATCTCAAGAGCCCTCCTGACGGCCCGACGTGCCTTTCGGATATGATTTATGTCCGATAGGGAGACCCGCTCGATGTATACTGGTGCCCGGAGGGTGTCCAGGAGCTCGCAGATGTGGATGGGGTATCCGGAGTCTCGAGGGTCCCTTCCCGTCGGGGTCGTCGCCGTCACCTCTCCGACGAGGGTCGTCGGGGCCATCTGGCCTCCTGTCATCCCGTAGACGGTGTTGTTGACGAAGAAGACCGCCATCTTCTCACCCCGATTCGCTGCCTGGACCGTCTCATTGAGGCCGATGGAAGCGAGGTCGCCGTCCCCCTGGTAGGAGATGAGGATGGCGTCGTCCTCGGCCCGAGATAAGCCGGTGGCGATCGCCGGAGCTCTCCCGTGGGCAGCCTGGACGTGGCCGCAGTCGAGGTAGTAGTAAGCGAAGACTGCGCACCCCACCGGGCTCATGACCGCGCACCGGTCCTGGATATCGAGGTCCGCCATGGTGTCGGCTATGATCTTGTGGAGTATTCCGTGGCCGCACCCCGGGCAGTAATGGGTGGCCGTGGGGGCGGAGCCCCCCTTCCTCTCAAACGTGCCGTAGAATCCAGCAGGTCCGATGACCTTCTCTCTGGCGGCCATTTATGCCACCTCCCTGATCTCTTCGAGGATCTGGTCGCGCTGGATGAGGTTTCCTCCGTACCTCGATACCAGGGCGACGTCCCGACATCCCGTCGCAAGCCTTATGTCCTCTCTCAATTGGCCGTCGCTCATCTCGACGGAGATGAACTGGCAGTCCCTTTCGGCGAAGGCCTTCAGCTCCCCGTTGGGGAAGGGAAAGAGGGATATGGGCCTGAAGAGGCCGGCGCGTATCCCCTCTTCCCTCGCGCCGTCGACGGCGGACTTTGCGATCCTGCTGCTGATCCCGTAGGAGACGAGGATGATGTCGGCGTCCTCGCACCTGTAAAGCTCGTACTCGACTTCGTCCTCCCGGATTCGATGGTACTTCGCCTGGAGCTTGAGGTTGTGGGCCTCCAGCTCTTTGAAGTCGAGGTCGATGGAGGTGACCAGGTTTCCTCTCGTCTTCCTATTCCCGCGGACGGCCCAGGAATCGTCGATATCAGGCTCGATCGCTCCTTCCGGAAAGCTCAAAGGCTCTACCATATGGCCCAGGACACCGTCGGCGAGGATCACCGCTGGGTTTCTGTACTTGAATGCGAGGTCGAAGGCCTTGATGGTGAAGTCGCACATCTCCTGGACGGAGTTTGGGGCGAGGACTATGTTCCTGTAGCATCCGTGACCTCCGCCCTTGACCGTCTGGTTGTAGTCGGACTGCTCCGGCCCGATGTTTCCAAGGCCCGGTCCGGCTCTCGCGATGTCGACGATGACGCAGGGCAGCTCCGCCCCCGCAATGTAGGATATCCCCTCCTGCTTGAGGCTCATGCCGGGGCCGGAGGAGGCGGCGAGGACCCGGTGGCCGGCGGCCGCCGCCCCGTAGACCATGTTTATCGCCGCCTCCTCCGACTCCGCCTGGACGAACTTCCTCCCCACCTTGGGGAAATATTTTGAGGCCTCATGGAGGATCTCGCTGGCGGGGGTTATGGGGTAGCCGAAGTAGCAGTCGCATCCCGCGTACATCGCCCCGACGATCACTGCGCTGTTTCCATCAACTAGCTGGGCTGGCATCTCTTCAATCCTCCTGGAACTTCTCCTTTGAAGGTATGTGGACCTCGACGGCGAAGGGCTCGGGACAGGTGTAATAGCAGTTCCCGCAGCCTATACATCCCTCCCCCGAATAGACGGCGAAACGGTAGCCTCGGGCGTTGAGCTCCTCCCCGAGGGTGAGGACGTTGGCGGGGCAGGCGATGATGCACCTCTCGCAGGCTTTGCATTCGATGGCGTTTATCACCGGGTAGGGCTTATCCTTCTCCCTGATCTCGACCCTTCTGATCTTGCCGCTGATCGTCTTTGGCAGCTCATCGGCGAACTCGACGATCCTCGGGTACTTGTAGGGGGCTGTGATCCTCTTGACGTGGTTTTGTAGCTCCGCCTTCAGCTCCTCCGACGGGGCGTAGCCCTTGGTCAGGACGACCGTAGCCTTCACCACCTGCCCCCGGAGGGCGTCCGGGACCCCTGTGATTGCGCAATCCAGGACCGCCGGATGGGTGAGGAGGGCGCTCTCCACCTCGAAGGGGCCTACCCGATAACCGGAGCTCTTGATGATGTCGTCGGCCCTCCCGACGAACCAGAAATACCCGTCCTCGTCGACCCAGGCGGTATCTCCGGTGTGATAGTAGTCGTCGTGCCAGGTGTTCCTCATCTTCTCGGGGTCGAGGTGATAGTCGACGAAGAGGCCTGGAGGCCTGCCTCCGTCGGTCTTGATGACGATCTCCCCCTCCTCGCCGACCTCGCAGACCCGGTCGTTCTTGTCCACCAGGACCATATTGTATCCTGGCGAGGGCTTTCCCATGGACCCGGGCTTCGGGTCCATCCACGGGTAGTTGGCTATGGCGACGACCGTCTCCGTCTGGCCGAACCCCTCCATCAGCCGAAGCCCCGTAGCCGCGAGGAACCTGTCGTATATCGTTGGGTTTAGGGGCTCGCCGGCGGTGACGGCGTACCTGAGGGTCGAGAAGTCGTACCCAGAGACGTCCTCCTTAATCATGAACCGATAGATGGTGGGTGGAGCACAGAAGGTGGTGACTTTGTACTTCGCCGCCATCTCCATCATCCGTCCGGCGTCGAACCGGTCGTAGTCGTAGACGAAGACAGCAGAGCCCGCGATCCACTGGCCGTAGAGCTTACCCCAGACCGCCTTTCCCCAGCCGGTGTCTGCGACGGTGTAGTGGAGGCCGCCGTCCTCGACGTTCTGCCAGAACTTGGCCGTCAGGATGTGGCCGAGGGGGTAGGTCTGATCGTGGTTGACCATCTTGGGGTTGCCGGTCGTCCCGGAGGTGAAGTAGGCGAGGAGGACGTCGGAGTTCTTCGTCGCGGCGTCGCCCGTCGGCCTCTCGAACTCCGTGGATGCCGCTTCCAGCTCGTCTTTCAAGTTCAGCCACCCGTCCCTGGTGCCGTCCCCGACGAAGGCCTTCAAGACCGGGGCGCCTTCAAGCTCGTCGCAGGCCCCGTCTACCTCCTCGGGGACGCCCTCCCCCCCGATGGAGATGATCATAGAGAGGTCCGCCCTCCTGATCCGGTAGACGATATCCTTCCTCTTCAGCATGTGGGTGGCGGGGATGGCGACGGCGCCGATCTTGTGAAGTCCGATCATGCAGATCCAGAACTCGTACCGGCTCTTTAGTGATAGCATCACCGTCTTCCCCTTTTTGATCCCGCGGCCCAAAAAGAAGTTGGCAGCCCTGTCGCTCTCGCGCTTCATCTGCCCAAAGGTTATGATCCTCTCCTCGCCGAGGTCGTTGCACCAGACGAGGGCGACCTTATCGGGGTCATCTTTCGCATAGACGTCCACCACGTCGAAGGCGAAGTTGAAGTTCTCTGGGACCTTTATCTTGAAGTTCTCTATGAAATCCTCGTAGCTCTCGAATTCCGTCCTCGAGACGAACCTCTCCAGTAAAGACGACATTTTTAAGATCCTCTCTGTGCTGTTATATCACCACGACGAGCATCTTTGCGGGCTGGCCGTTCTTTGCCTCCATGGCGTGTCTGTAGGAAGAGTCGAAGAGGATCGAGTCGCCTTCATCCAGGATGATCTCGTGATCGTGGATGTAGAACTTGAGGGACCCCTCCAGGACGTAATCGAACTCCTGCCCCGGATGGCTGTAGGCGGCGGGCTTCTCCTTCCTGGGATCGATGGTGACGGTGAAGAACTCCGCCTTCTTGGAGAGGAACTTGCCTGCCAGGTTCTGGTACCTGTACTGCCTCCTCCGTTCCACCTCGACCCCCTCCCCCTTCCTCGTCACAGTGAATATCCGCATCCTCGCCTCTTCGCCGGTGAGAAGGAGGTTCATATCCACGTCGAGCCTCTGCCCGATCTCGAAGAGCTTGCTCGCCGGAATATCCGTCTTCCCCTCCTCGTAGCAGCAGTAGGTCTCCAGGGGAACCTTCAGGTATTCTGCCATCTCCTCCGCCGTCACCTTCGACAGCTCTCGCAGCTCGCGAACCCGGGATGCGATCTCTTCAATGGTCTCCGCCATGCCGATTCACCAACTGAACCTCGATATACCTATGGTATTTAGCCTCTACCTCTCGGCGGGAGGGGCGGATTTGATAGTAAAGAGCCGATAAAACTCGATGAGGAGGTCTCTGCCCCTCCGGATGGAGGCGAGAGGCCGACCTCAACCTATTAATAAACCCCGGCCCCTTGATCGTACCGAAGATGGAAACTATCGAATATCTCGAACATACCGCCGACGTCAAGTTCCGGGCCCGGGGCCGGAGCCTGGAGGAGGCCTTCGAGAACGCGGGGCTGGCGATGATCGGGGCCATGATAGACCCCGCCACCGTCAGGGTGGAGGAGACCTGGCCCGTCGATATCGAAGCGGAGTCCCTGGAGGGGCTCCTCTACGACTGGCTCTCGGAGATCCTCTACCTCTTCGAGGTGGAGCTGGCGGCGTTTTCGAAGTTCCAGGCGGAGATCGAGGAGGTGGAGGGGGGCTGGAGGCTTTCAGGTCGGGTCGGCGGGGAGAGGGTCGACGCCGGAAGGCACCTCTTCGAGACGGAGGTGAAGGCGGTCACCCTCCACCAGTTCGAGATAAAGAAAGAAGCGGGAGAGGGTGGAGACGAGATCTGGACCGCTCAGGTGGTTTTGGACGTTTGAGGTGATCTCATGCTGAAGAAGGTTGACGATTACATCTTTGAGGTGCCGATGGGCCACCAGAAAGGGATGCGGGTGCCGGGAAGGATCTTCATCTCCGAGAAGCTCTTAGAGCAGGTCGAACCGGGAACCATCGACCAGGTGGCGAACGTCGCCACCCTCCCCGGCATAGTAAGATGTTCCATGGCGATGCCTGACGCCCATCTAGGCTACGGATTTCCCATCGGGGGCGTCGCAGCCTTTCGGGAGGAGGGGGGGGTCATAAGCCCCGGTGGAGTCGGCTTCGACATAAACTGCGGCGTCCGGATGCTCAGAACCGATCTCTTCGCGAAGGATGTGGTGCCGATGATATCAAACCTCGTCGAGGACCTCTTCCATGACGTCCCTTCCGGCGTAGGAGCCAAGGGGAGGCTCCGGGTCTCGGAGCACGAGCTCGACGGGGCCTTCACCCGGGGGGCGGCCTGGGCGGTGGAAGCGGGGTATGGCGTTCCCGCAGACCTCGAGCACTGCGAGGAGGAAGGCCAGATGGAGGGGGCGATGCCGGAACAGGTGAGCCTCAAGGCGAGGAAGAGGGGTAGGCCCCAGCTCGGGACTCTGGGGAGCGGAAACCACTTCCTGGAGATCCAGAGGGTCGACGAGATCTTCGATTTTGACCTCGCCAAAAGGTTCGGCCTCTTCGAGGGGCAGATCACCGTCATGATCCACTGCGGATCGAGGGGTGCAGGCCACCAGATCTGCACCGACCACCTCCAGGTTCTCAGCCGGGCGGTCCGAAAGTACGGCATAGAACTCCCCGATAAGCAGCTCGCCTGCGCGCCCCTGGGGACTCCGGAGGCCGATAACTACTTCGGGGCGATGGCGGCGGCGGCAAACTACGCCTGGGCGAACCGGCAGATCATCTCCGCCTGGACGAGGGAGGTCTTCGAGAGGTGCTTCCCCGACGCTCGCCTCGACCTCGTCTACGACGTCGCCCACAACGTCGCCAAGGTCGAGGAGCACCCCGTCGACGGAACGATGGAGAGGCTCGTCGTCCACAGGAAGGGGGCGACGAGGGCCTTCGGTCCGGGGAGGCGTGAGATCCCGGCCGCCTATCGGGATCTGGGCCAGCCGGTCCTCATCCCTGGTTCCATGGGGACTCCATCTTACGTCCTCTGCGGCGGGGAGGGGGCGATGAACCTCACCTTTGGGTCCGCCTGCCACGGGGCGGGGAGGATCATGTCCAGGACCCAGGCGAAGAAGACATACGGGGGGACCGAGGTGAAGGATGCCCTCTCGCGGCGGGGGATCAAGGTTATGGCGACCCACCCGAAGATGCTCGCCGAGGAGGCACCCGAGGTCTACAAGCCCAGCGACGAGGTAGTCGACGTCGTCCACCGCCTGGATATAGCGAGGAAGGTGGCGAGGGTCGTGCCCCTGGGAGTCTCCAAGGGATGAGGCTATCGGTCGTTCTGGTGGAGCCGATGTACGAGGGGAACGTCGGCTCTGTGGCGAGGGCTATGAAGAACTTCGGCTTCGCAGACCTCGTCCTCGTCCGCCCCTGCGAGATCGGGGATTTCGGCCTGGCCATGGCCTCTCACGCCCGAGACCTGATGGAGGGGGCGAGGGTCGCGGAGGGGCTCGACGAGGCGGTGGCGGGCGCAAACCTCATCGTCGGGACGACGGGAGTTCGTGGCCTCTCCACCAATCGACACCTGAGGGTTCCTGCCCTCTCTCCAAAGGAATTGGCCGAGAGGCTCGGTGGGACGGCGGGGGATGTGGCCCTTCTTCTAGGACGGGAGGACGACGGCCTCTCCCGCCAGGAGCTTTCCGCCTGCGATCTCATCGTCTCGATACCAACAAGCCCCGAGTATCCGATAATGAACATATCCCACGCCGCAGCCGTTCTATTTTATGAGCTGTCCGCCGTCGGGGCCGGTGAGGTGGAGCTGGCCCGCTCCGAGAACCTCGCCCGCCTCCTCGCCCGGTTCCGGACCGCTCTCGTGGCGTCGGAGTACCACCAGCATAAGCTCGATAAGACGATGCTGATGCTGAAGCGGATCTTCGGGAGGGCGACCCTCACCGACCGGGAGGTCCAGACCCTCTACGGTATCGTCGAAAACCTCCGGTGGGGTGCGGTCCACCGGGGCGGCTTATTCGAGGAGGAAGGGGGGGTCGAAAAGGACTCCTGGACCCGGGACGACGGCGTTGTCCATGGAGAGGGTGCCGCAGGGTTGGAGGGGTGCGGATTCCAGGAATAGGTCTGGTTGCATTGGTCATCGGTTAAGCCAAAAAAACGCATTGAATTGCTCGCCGATAGCGGTTCTCTAAGACAAACAGTTAGAAATTTATGTAAAGTGTCTACTCTTCCCCACGTTTAGATATCACACACAGGGCATTCATCACGTCGTTTTTCGTGGCATAGAGTACATTGAAATATAATTTAATAATGAAAAGAATAACTCTTTACATAGAAAACTATCAAAATACCCTTAACCGATGACAAATGGGTCTGGTTGGGGATCGCCGAAAAAAAGGATTCATGAGGGCGGACTATCCACCTTCCCTTCCAAGGATAGGTATCAGACGCGCTTCTTGAGATCAGACGTTGACGACGTAGGTCCCGGCGATCTTGTCGTGCCACCCCTGCCTCTTCTTGTCGATGAGGATCCAGACGAACCCGAGGAGTATCACCACCGCAGATATGATCATCCCGATCCACCGGAGGAAGCCCTTTCCATATCCTATCGGATAGGTCCCGTCGGTCCCGACCAGCTTGATCTTCATCGCCATCATCCCCGGAGTCTGGCCGTTTCCGAAGAAGTAGGTGTAGTAACCGACCGATACCAGGACGCCCAGGAAGGCGATTACGCCGCTCAGGGCATCCCCGACGTTCATTGAGGCGTAGCTGAAAAACGATCCGATCACTCCGACTATGATGCTGTCGATCAGATAGCATATGAACCTCGACCCCACGCTCGCCAGGTCCAAGGTCGTCTCCTTCTTCTCTTCAGCAATTTCCATCTCCATCTTGGAGCACCTCCATGAAATTTCTCCGATAATCAGTTACATAACACTCATATAAATATTCTCCTTATTTTCGTTAAGCTTGTCGATTAATTATCGAATTTCGTAAATTGTCGGATTTCGTAATTTATCTCAACACGGCAAAAATGATTGGAATGGATCCGAGGATAAAAGCCCCTAAATTGGCTATGACGCTGGGCAAGGGGGATCTCCTTCGGGCTTCTTTGGGCTAAAGGTGTCAGGTCCGAAAGATCTCCCGGACATTTCCGGGTGGTCGTCCATCATGCTCTGACGACGTAGGTCCCGGCGATTTTGTCGTGCCACCCCTGCCTCTTCTTGTCGATGAGGACCCAGGCGTACCCCAGGAGGAGGACGATCCCGGATATCTCCATCCCGGCCCACCGGAGAAAGCCCCTCCCGAGGCCCACCGGCTCGACGCCGTCGGCCCGGACCAGCCTGATCTCCACAAGCCTCATCCCCGGCGTCTCTCCCCTCCCGAAGAAGTAGGTGTAGTATCCTATCCCTATCGCCGCCATGATGAAGTAAACCGGCGAGAGCTTCTCACCAACGCCGCTTCCGACCATCGCCTCACCCATCTCGTCTCCGGAGAGGAAGATCAGGGCGATGTAGATCACGCTCAGGACTATCAAGTCGACGATGAAAGACGAGAGCCTCTGGCCGACGGTGGCCAGGTCCGGGCCCCCTTCGCTCTTCTTCGCATCTGCCTCATCCATTATTCAAACCACCAGCTGGGGATCTTCATCGACAAAATGCGTCAGGATGGTATAAATATTCGACATATTCGGGATCGAATTCGGGATCGATGGGCTCTGCAACGGGCTCTCGCATAAACGGATATGGAGAAGGGGAAGTAGCAGGTGGAACGGACGGAAAAAACGAGGGCGATAAAAGAGGGTAATGGGAGGATCAAGAGACGGATTGAGGGGCCCCGGAGGTCAGACCTCCCAGGCCGCTATCACCTTCTCGATGTTCACATAGTCTCTCCTTCCACCGTTCTCCAGGACCAGGACGCCGTCGGCGGAGCCGACGACCCTGCCCCGGAGGCGCTGGTTTCCGTCCCCGCCGAAGTAGACCTCTACGTCCTTGTTGTATAGATGTTCGGATATGAATTTGTCCATCACTTTCCTCACCTCCAAGGAGCTCTTTAGCAATAATAAGGCTTTAAACTAGATATAATTTGTGGTTAACCTCAAAATCGGCCCTAAAATCAGAAAAATCAATCCAAAATTTAAATCAACTTGATTAAATCATTTTAACTCGGATCAACCAGGGTTGTTGATCCGAAAATCTTCACTCATGTCAATTCGAGTTTAGAGCAGATGGTGGATGAGTTGGCCGCTACAACAGGAAGAGCTCGGCCTGCCCCCCTTCCGGGGATCGTCTCCTGACCCTCATAATCGTCATTTTTTCCGCCCCATCTCATCTGCGCTTTTCCTCCCGGTGCAAATGGATCTCTTCACCTCCGCCATCCTCTCCTCAAGCCCCGCAACCCGGTCCAGAAGCTCCCTTAGGGAGAGGGCCTCTCCTGAGACGTCCAGGGCGACGGCGCCCCAGGGACCTAGGGCGACGACCGCCTTCGCCCTCTTCATCCCGACGAAGGATCCCCCACCGTCAACTACCGTCGAGAATGAATGGAACTCTGATACGGGTATGAGGGCGAGGTCGCCGACCCTGAGGGGGTCGTCTGCTCCAAGCTTTCCGAGGTTCACCCGATCACCATATATCTATAGTCGCGTTTTTGTACAAAAATGGTGAGGGTGAGTTGATGGAAGACGATCTTGGGGGCATAGAGCCCCGAATCCTCTGGGGTCACTTCGACGAGCTATTGAAGATCCCCCGGTGTTCGAAGCATGAGGGTGAGGCGGCGGAGTACGTCCTCTCCGTCGCAAACCGTCTGCGGCTTGATGGCGGGATGGACGGTGCCGGAAACGTCGTCGTCAGAAAGGGGGCCACCCCTGGAAGGGAGGGCTCTGCGAAGGTCCTCCTTCAGTCTCACCTCGACATGGTCTGCGAGAAGAACAGGGACGCTGATCACGACTTTTTGACCGATCCCATAGATGTTGCCGTAGAGGACGGATTTGTAACTGCGAGGGGGACGACCCTGGGCGCCGACAACGGGATCGGAGTCGCTGCCGCCCTCGCCGTCCTGGAGGACGGTGACGCCGTCCACGGCCCCCTGGAGCTCCTATTCACCGTCGACGAGGAGGATGGGATGTCGGGGGCGAGGGGGCTAAGGGAGGGTACATTGGAGGCGGATATGATGATCAACCTCGACACCGACGACCCTCACACCGTCTACGTCGGGTCTGCGGGAGGCGAGACCTCCGACCTCCGCCTCCCCCTCCGATGGGACCGGCCAGGCGAGACCGACCCGGTGGCCTTCGAGGTCTCCCTCCGGGGGCTCGCCGGGGGCCACTCCGGCGTCGACATACATCTCGAGAGGGGCAACGCCATCAAGGGTCTGGGTTTTCTCCTCTGGGAGGCGGGCGAGAGGGTGCCGTTCAGCCTCGCCTCCATCCGGGGCGGGGAGAAGCATAACGCCATCCCAAGGGAGGCGGAGGCGGTCGTCGTCCTCTCCCGGGACGAGGCGGACGAGTTTCGATCCCTGGTGGCGGCGGGGGAGGAAGCCCTCCGGGAGGAGTACGGAAAGGTGGACCCCGGCATTGAGGTGGTGGTCTCGCCCGTCGACCTCCCCGAGAGGGTCATGACAGCGGAGGGATCAAAGCGGGCGATCGGCCTCATCAGGGCTCTGCCGAGCGGGATCCTCCGGTGGAGCTCCGAGATCACGGACCTCGTTGAGACCTCCACGAACCTATCGGTCGCCTTCACCGAGGAGGACCACCTCTTCCTTCAAGCCGCCTCCCGGTCGTCGTCGAGGGCCGGCCTCCGGGCGACGACGGGAAGGATCAGGGCGGTGGCGGCTCTCGCTGGGGCGAAGGTCGAGATGGGGGACCGGTATCCTGGGATGCTTCCAAGGCTCGATACAAAGCTTCTAGCGGCGTGCAAAGCCGCCCATCGGGACCTCTTCGGCCGGGAGCCAGAGGTCAAGTCGATTCACGCGGGCCTTGAGATGGGGATCATCGGGGAGAAGTTTCCGGAGATGGAGATGGTCTCTTTGGGAACGTTGATCGAGCATCCTCACTCTCCGAACGAGAGGGTGAAGATCTCGGCGGTGGCGGAGTTCTACAGCTTCCTTCTAGCGGCGCTGGAGAAGATTTCGGAGATGGGGGAGATGGAGGAGAAAGGGCGGCATGGATAAGATGGCCGACGGCGTCGACGATCCGAAGGGGTGTCACCAACGGATCAGAGCGGTGGCGGATGCTCGGGTCAGATCCGATTTTCATTCGCCATTATACGGCGTTGCCGATAAACTGCCGATAAATTGCCGATAAATTGCCGATAAATTGCCGATAACTCGTGGGACCGCCATCGCTTCGAGGGGTCTTCCATCATAAGAATCACCAGAATCTTGGTCTGTCTCGGAATGGGTGAAAATAGATCGTAGTTCTATCGCCAGTACAATCTCAAAGCAGTCTCTTCATCTCCTCTAAGCTGATGCACTTCTCGTCTTTCCGGTCAGCGATCACCGAGAGATCGTGAAGATCCTCATGCAGCTTTTCATACTCAGCCAGGGGGAGGATGACCGCGACCTTCTGGCCTTTCGCGTCAACTACAAACTGCTCTGCAGCGCCCAAAGGACCACCTCAATACAGGTTAGTATGTCTCTCGGTATAACCGGTTTTCGTGGTTTAAGGTCGATGTGCCTGAATCAAACGCGAGATTCGTCTATCGTCCTCGATCCGGATGGTGCGGTGTGTCGAGCGTATGCGTGCCCGGCGGCGGAGCACCGCCTCAACGGCCAGGGGGAGGAGCGTCTCGTCCACCACCCCCCGGGCCGCCTCGATCTCCATCAGGGACCGGGCTATGGCGGGGGTGATGACGTATCGGCGGTTTGCCTATCAACAAAAATTGAGATGGGGCTTTGTAATCGAATGCCCCTTCAGAAATCAAACTTAAACGGCCTCTACCCGAACCTTCCCTATGAACAGGTTCTCTTCGATGGGGGCCGCCACCTCTTCTTCCTTCAAGGCCATGAGGTGAGCCTCGACGGCCTCTTTGGTGTTGGTAAGGGTTTCATCGATCGTCTCACCTTGAGAGTAACATCCCGGAAGCGCAGGAACTTCGGACCAGTAGCCGCCTTCTTCCGCTTGGTGTATCAAAATCGTATATTCCAAGATCCATCACCCCTTCAAGAGCGCGATAAACTCGTCATCATCCAGCCCGGCCTTTTTTATGGCAGACTTGAGAAGGCCTATCTTCAGATCGCTGGAGATGGGAATGGTGACGATCTGACCGTTTGGCATCTTGATATTAACGTGATCGCCTTTGCAGCGGCGCACAACTCCGCCCGCCTTGACAAAGGCTTTGACGGTGTCTTTGCCACTCACACTCCGAAGTTGGCTCACAACAAGTCCACCTTTGAACTGCCCAAAACCAGATTAAATCTTTAAGACCTTTTTATACATGTATCTTTCGGGAAACATCCTACCGAACATCCCAGATGGAAATCCCTCCTGAAACTCGAGCGGAGGCCTCAGCACATCTCCGCCCCTTCCTCTTCCGCCTCCCCGCCCTCGATCGCCGCCAGCTTCTCCAGCACCGGCCTCGTCGAGACCGAGTTCATCTCGAGCCCCAGCTCCTCGGGCGCAAGGCCGAGGGCAAGCCCCGTCATCTGGGTGACGTATAATATGGGCAGATCGATCTTTTCGCCGAACTTCTTCTCCAGGAGCGGCTGGTTGGCGTCGAGCATCAGGTGGCATAAGGGGCATAGCGCGACGACGAAGTCGGCGCCCGACTCCTTGGCGTTCCGGAGGATCCGGATGAGGGTCTCGGCGGCGGCCTCCTCCTCGGGCATGAATATGGGGCCGCAGCAGCACTTCATCTTCAGCCGGAAGTCCGTCGGCTCCGCGCCCAGGGTCCGGATGAGGTTTTCGAGGATCGAGGGGTTCTCCGGGCTGTCGATCCCCCCGCCCGGCCTCGTCAGGAGGCAGCCGTAGTAGGGGGCGGCCTTTAGGCCCGCCAGGGGCCGGGCGATGAGGTCCTTGGGGCTTTTCTGCGAGTCCCGGCCCTGGTCTTTCTCCTCGGCCTCGCGGAGGGCTTTCGTGATCGTCTCGATGACGTGGAAGACCTCTTTTTCTCCCTCGTACTTCACCTCCAGCGCCTCGTTCACTCGCTCCCGAACTTTTCGGTCGCCGAGGCGGATCATCGCCGCCCGGAGCCTGCTGTAGCAGATCGAACAGGAGGCCATCACCGGCAGGTCGGTCCTCACCAGGTTTCTTGCGGCGAGGGCCGTCGAGACGACCTCGTTCGAGACGTGGGTTGCGCCGCAGCAGTTCCAGTCGTCGATCTCCTCAAGCTCGACCCCCAGAGCCTTGCAGACCGCTCTCGTAGAGATCTCGTACTCCCTGCCGGTCGACCGGGCGACGCATCCGGGGTAGTATGCGAGCTTCATTTTTCGGCCTCCTTCGTCTCTTCGGCCTCAGCAGCCTTCTGCGCCGCCTTCGCCATCTCTCCCTCACCAGCTTCAACCTTTTCTGCTTCAGCCTTTCCCTCGTCTCCGAGAACTTCGAAGATCCGCTTCACCTCTTCGGTCCCCTCGATCCTCTCGCCCCTCGCGGCATCAAAGCTCATCTCGATCTTCCCCTTGGGGACGAGCTCCGCGCCGAAGGCCATGATCTGGGCCGCCGAACTGGGGCTTCTTATCATATACTCTGCTGACAGCAGAAACTCCGATATCCGACCATAATCCCGTATCTGGCGGCCGAAGATCCCCTCGAAGACCGAGTCCTTGCACTTCAAGCCCTCGTCCTCGTAGATCGTCTTGAGGGCGGCGACGACCGCCATCGGCCTGATATTTCTCGGGCATCGAACGGTGCATAAGAGGCAGGAGGTGCAAAGCCAGATCGACCTGCTCGATAGAGCCGCTTTCTTCTCGCCTTCGAGGACGAGCTTGACGAGCTTTCTTATGGGGGTGTCCATCAGGTGAGCGGTGGGGCAGCTCGCCGAGCAGGTCCCGCACTGGATGCAGGTTTTCACCTCGGAGCCGGCGAGGGCGAGGACCCTATCTCTGAACTCTTCTCCCTCGTCGGTCGTTATAGCCATCGCCGTCTCAGCCGTCGTCTCCGTCTTCGTCGTCGCCATCTCCGTCACCCCTAATCACCTACTTCTGCCTCAGCCGCAGCCTTCGCTTTTGCCTTCTCGATCCTCTCAGCGATCTTCTCGCTCGCCTCTCCGATCTCGTCCCTCTCCCAGACGAACCTCACCTTCGGCTTCTTGATCACCGCCTCGACCCCCGCGAGGGCCTGGTTGATCCTCGAGAGGAGGTCGGGGTCCCTCTCGGGAGCCTCGATATCGGGTATCGGGACCCGCTCGATATCCGGCGGTTCCACGATCCCGGTGAGGTCCGGACGCTTCCTCGACTTCGATACGATTGCGGAGATCGCCTCCTTCCACTCCTCAGCCCAGGGCGTCTCCATCACCTTCGTATGAGCGACGCCGGTCCTCTCCACCTCGACGGCGAAGCAGTGGCAGGAGTTTGCGCAGGCCCCGCAGAAGATGCACTGATCTTCTTCGACCTTTATTCTCCCGTCCTCTCCTACGTACCAGCAGTCGGCGGGGCAGACGTTGAAGCAGGCGTGACAGCCCATGGGGTCGCAGAGAGGGAGCTGCCGCTCGACGAGCCTTATATCGCCTTCGAAGGGCTTGGTTATGTCCATGGCGTCGTAGGGGCAGACGAGGAGGCACCTGCCGCAGCCGATGCACTTCTCCTGGTCGACCTCGATCTCCCCGGAGAACTCAAACTCCTCCTCCAGCACCAAAGGCGTCCCCTCCACGGTGATCGCCTCCTCGGGACAGATCCCGACGCATAGGCCGCAGTGGTCGCAGAGCTCCTCGTCGACGAGGAGCTGCTCGAAGGGGACCAGGTCGGTGGGGGTGGGCTCCTTCTCCGTGAGGAGGAAGGCCTCGCAGAATTTGGCGCACTTCCCGCAGAGGTTGCACTTCTCGGGATCGACCTCGATCTTCCCCTTCCCCTCCCCTCTCTCATCCTCCCGGAGGGGTCCGAAGACGTCACGAGTCGGATAGAAGACGACGGTGATCGCCTCCGTCGGGCAGACCGGCTCGCAGAGGGCGCATGGGAGGCACCTCTCGTTCGGCTCGGCCTTCGAGACGAGGTGGGGGTACTCCTCCATCTCCCGATAGTCTCTATCGTTGGTGGTCATCTTGTAGGCGTCGACGGGACAGAAAGCGGCGCACATCCCGCAGAATACGCATTTATCCAGGTCGATGAGGACCGGCGGGGCGTCCAGGCCTGTGGCGATCTCGATGATGGGCCCGAGGCTCAAGGCCTTGGTGGGGCAGAGGTCGACGCAGATCCCGCATCCGTTACACTTCTTGTAGTCGTAGTCCAGGACCTTGACCGAATCTTCCGACCTCTGGATCGACTTGATGTGTGACCCCTCTACCTCCATCTCCTTCTCGATCTCCATCACCATCAGCTATCGCCCCCTGATTGCGTTGGCGACCGAAGGGCCGCGAGCTCCGTTCCCACAGGCCCCATCTCCTTCAGCTCACCGACGAACTTTCGAATCTCTTTCGCCAGAATCTCGCCTTCACTGGCGGCACACCAGATGATCTTGACCCTCCCGGGGTTGATCCCCACCTTTTCGAGAACACCTTTCAGGACCTGGATCCGCTGGTATGCCTGGTAGTTCCCCTTGTTGTAGTGGCACTCGCCGAGGCGGCACCCGGATATGAGAACCCCGTCGGCCCCGCCCTTCAGGGCCTCGATGACGAAGGCGGGGTCCACCCTCCCGACGCACATCACCCGAATCGCCCTCATATTCGTCGGGTATTGGATTCGGGAGGTTCCGGCGAGGTCCGCCCCCGCATAGCTGCACCAGTTGCAGAGGAACCCCACGATGAAGGGGTACTGTCCCTTGACCGCCGTCGCCGCCCTCACCTGGGATAGGATCTGCTCGTCGGAGAATAGGGTCATATCGATGGCGTCGACGGGGCAGGCGGCGGCGCAGGTCCCGCACCCCTTGCAGGCCGCCTCGTCGACGAGGGCGGTTCCGTTGACGGAGATCGCCTTGCTGGGGCAGGTCTCTACGCAGAGCTTGCAGCCTATGCACTTCTCGGCGTCGACGACGGCGACGACGGGGTCGAGGGCGAGCTCTCCCCTCACCAGAAGGCCCATCGCCTTCGACGCCGCCGCTTCTCCCTGGGCGATGGAGACCTGGATCTCCTTGGGGCCCGAGGCGCAGCCGGCGATGAAGACGCCGTCGATGTGGGCCTCCACAGGCCTCATCTTGGGGTGGGCGATCTCGAAGAAACCGTCGGGCCTCTTGGAGAGGCCCAGGAGGTTTCCGACGACGTCCGCATCCCTGTTCGCCTCGAGCCCCGCCGATAAGACGACGAGGTCGTAGGGCTTCGACCGAAAGCCCCCCAGGAGGGTATCCTCGTAGTTGACCCGCAGCTCTCCATCCACCTCCTCCACCTCCGAGACCCTCCCCCGGATGAAGTTGATCCCGAGCCTCTGGGCCCGGATGTAGAACTCCTCGTAACCCTCTCCCCCGGCCCGAAGGTCGATGTAGTGGATCGATACCTCGGCCTCGGGGTACTTCTCCTTTATCAGCTGGGCGTTCTTGAGTGCGTACATGCAGCAGACCCGGGAGCAGTAGGGGTTTCCTACGGTCTCGTCCCTGGATCCTACGCACTGGAGGAAGGCGACGGACTTGGCCACCTGGCCCGTGGAGGGGCGGACCACCTCGCCGCCCGTCGGCCCTGCGGCGTTGAGGAGCCTCTCGACCTGGAGGCCGGATATGACGTCTCTATACCTGCCGTAGCCGTACTCCTCCTTTCGGGCGGGATCGAAGGACTGCCAGCCGGTGGCGACTATGATGGCGCCGACGTCGAACCTGAACTCCTCCTGCGTTTGGTCGTACTTGACGGCGTCGACGGGGCATGCCTCGGCGCAGAGGCCGCAGCCGATGCAGGATTCCGGGTCGATGCAGGCGACGAGGGGGACGGCCTGGGGTATCGGCATGAAGATCGCCTTCCTCTTGCCGAGGCCGAACTCGTACTCGTCGGGGACCTCCACGGGGCAGACCCCGGCGCACTCGTTGAGGCAGCCCTTGCAGAGCTTCTCGTCGACGAACCTCGCCTTCTTGACGCCGGAGATGGTGAACCTTCCGACGGACCCCTCGATGTTCAGGATCTCGGCGTAGGTGATGAGGGTGATGAGGGGGTGGTTGTAGACGTCGGTCATCTTCGGCGCCAGGACGCAGATGGAGCAGTCGTTTGTAGGAAAGACGTCGGTGAGGAGGGCCATGTACCCACCGATCGTCGGCCTCCTCTCCACCAGATATACGTGGAGGCCGCAGTCGGCGAGGTCGAGGGCAGCCTGGATCCCGGCGACGCCCCCGCCGATGACCAGGACCTCCCGGCTGACGGGCATAGTCTCCCCCTGGAGGGGGTTTAAGAGGGCGGCCTTGGCCACCGCCATCCGTATCAGGTCTTTAGCCTTCTCCTGGGCCTGGGGCGGCTCGTTCATGTGGACCCAGGAGCATTGCTCTCTGATGTTCGCCATCTCCAGCATGAAGGGGTTCATTCCAGCCTCGGAGATGACCCGCCGGAAGGTCGGCTCGTGGAGCCGAGGCGAGCAGGCGGCGACGACGATGCTCTCCAGCTTGTGTTCGGCGATGTCCTCTTTTATCGTCTCCTGGCCGGTGTCGGAGCAGGTGAACTGGAGATCCCGAGCGACCTCGACGCCGGGGAGGGTTTTGGCGAACTCAGTGAGGCTGTCGGGCTCCAGGACCCCTGCAATGTTCAGGCCACAGTGGCATACGTAGACTCCAATTCGCATCGACAGGACTCCGAACTATCATTCGGAACCCATCGACTTAAAGGTACCTGTGATGGGTAAAGGGGGTGTGAATATCCCAAATCGTCTTCTAATCTCTCTTGATAGACGGCGTCAAATGGGATATCTGGGCGCGCAATATCAAAAATGGTGGTTTTAGCCATCCCTAAATCAGACCATCTAATCTGCCAGCGACGGCACCGAAGTGTCCTCATCGAAGAACGAACTGTAAACGTCGGTGTGAATGCTCTCCACCCTAAAGGGAGGGGCTTCTATCGCGTTTGCGAAGAGATTGCATCCCCAATCTCAGAATGTTGATCGCTGCATTCTCGTCACGGTCCATGGCCAGCCCACACTGAGGACATTCATGGACACGATCCGATAGTGACTTGGGAACCTTCACCCCACACCTAGAGCATAGCTGACTCGTATTCCTGGGATCGACTAGAACCACCTTCGAACCGGCGCTCTCAGCCTTGTATGATGTGGTTGTGACTAGCATCCTCCAAGCTACGTCAGATATGCTTTTAGCCAGGTTGTGGTTTTTGAGCATGTTCGTGATATTTAGATCTTCGAAAGCAATCAGACCATATTTCGAGACTAACTGATTGCTTATCTGATGAGCGAAATCGTATCTTCGATTGGCGATCCGCTCATGAATCCGTTGGACGACTTTGAGAGCTTTCCTTCTCTGGGGCGTCCCCTTTTCACATTTGGATAGCCGTCTCTGAGCTTTAGCCAACGCCTTCTCTTCAGATCGAAAGAACCGAGGGTTATCGATCTTCTCTCCGTTTGACATCGTGGCGAAACTTTCTAGCCCTACGTCAATGCCTACCGATAATCCGTCTTTCCACGGTGGCTTAGGCGGATCGTCGATTTCCACGGAGAAGCAGGCAAACCATTTTCCGGTCGAAGATCTCCGAACGGTTAACCTCTTGATCTTACCTTCGATGGGTCTGTGGAGCTTGATCTTGATATCTCCGATCTTAGAGAGTCGAAGCTTCCCGGATAGGAGCTTGAAACCAAATTGAGGATAGGTGAACGAATCATACCACCCATCTCCTCGAAACCTTGGATAGCCGGGTCTCTCTCCGGCCTTAACTCTTCGGAAGAAGGCTTGCAGGGCAAGATCTACTCTCTCCTGAGTGTTCTGAAGAACCTGGGAGAACACCTCATTAAGATCTGGCTTCTCGACCTTCCAATTGGGTAGAAGGTAGTTGGTTTCATATTTTGAGGTTGATCTGCCTTCCTTCTCCCACGCATCTTTCCGGTATGCTAGGGTTTGATTGTAGACCCATCTGCACAAGTCCAGCGTTCTCTCCATCTTGCTTATCTGTGTTTTTGTTGGATAGAGCCTGAACTTGTAAGCCTTAAGCATCGAAATGTAGATTGTATTTATTACTTAAACAATTATCCATAGACGCATCCAAGGGCAAAGGGCTCCGCTTTCATCCCCACCCTGAAGGGTGGGGCCTTCCCGCTCTGCCCTTCGCAATCCCGCGAGGTAAAAGTCAGGTGCCGGGAACGGGATCCGAACCCGTGACTTCCAGATGCCTCAGGAGACGAGCGCCTCATATTCGCGTTCCCTATGAGTCTGGCGCCCTAACCGACTAGGCCACCCCGGCACAGAAGATCCCCTAAGGCCATTTGTTACATAAACGTTGTGCTCAGCGGCTGTGAGACTTAAGAGGAGAACTTATTTCTAATAGGGACCCGGATACCGCCGACAGAGTAACTATGTCCTCGATCATATCCTGCACGGTGAGCGATTCCCTATCGGGAAAGGTCGTCGTCCTCGCGGTCACGGGCTCCATCGCCGCGGTGAGGACCGTCGACCTCGCCCGCGACCTGATCCGGCGGGGGGCGACCGTCCACTCTGTCATGAGCAAAGCCGCTCAGGAGATCATCCATCCATACGCCCTGGAGTACGCGAGCGGAAACCCCGTGGTGACGAAGATCACGGGAAGGGTAGAGCACGTCGAGTTCTGCGGCGTCGGGGGGAGGGCCGACCTCCTCCTCATCGCCCCCGCCACCGCCAACACCATCGGAAAGATGGCCTGCGGCATCGACGACACCCCCGTCACCACCTACGCCACCACCGCCCTCGGATCCGGAGTTCCCGTCGTCGTCGTCCCCGCGATGCACGAGGCGATGTATCTCCATCCTGCGGTATTGAAGAACCTGGATGCCCTCCGGTCGATGGGGGTCGTCGTCGTCGGCCCCCGGATCGAGGAGGAGAAGGCGAAGATCGCCGACAACATGGATGTGGTGATGGAGGCCGAGCGGCTCCTGGGCCCCGGCGACCTCGCGGGAAAGAAGGTCCTGGTCACCAGCGGCGCTACCGCCGAGACGGTCGACCCCATTCGGATATTGACTAACAGGGCCTCGGGGAAGACGGGCGCGGAGATCGCCCTGGAGGCCCGGAGGAGGGGAGCGGAGGTGACCCTCGTCCATAGAGGCCATCTCGGTCTGCCGCTGCGCGAGATATTCGTCGAGAGCGCCGAGGAGATGGGATGCGCCGTCCTGGCGGAGCTGGAAGGCGGCAAGTACCACGCCATGATAGCCGCCGCCGCCGTCTCCGACTACACCCTCGCCCCTTCCGCCGAGAAGATCAAGTCCGGGGGCGAGCTCACTTTGAGGCTATCGCCCACCCCAAAGATCATCGGTGCCGTTCGGTCCCTTCATCCGGACCTGAAGATGGTGGGGTTCAAGGCCGAGACGTTCCTGACCGACGAGGAGCTGATATCAAGGGCCAAAGAGTCGATGGAGAAGAACCGCCTCGACCTCGTCGTCGCCAATGACGTCGGGAAGGGGGGGATGGGGACGGAGGAGAACAGGGTCCTGATCCTGGGGCGGGAGGGGCCGCGGTCCGAGGTCTCCGGAAAGAAGAGGGCGATCGCCAAAGCGGTCATCGACGCCCTGGCGGAGGAGTTCTCCTGAAGGCCTCTGCCCCCGCCCATATAACCGGCTTCTTCGCCGCTCGGCGGGACCCCGACCCGAGACGGGAGGGTTCCGTAGGCTGCGGCCTCAACCTCGACCTATTTGCCAGGACGGTCGTCCGCCCTTCGCAGGAGACGGCGATCTTCCTAAACGGCGTCGAGTCGCAGGCTCCTGTTACGAGGAGGGTGGTCGAGAGGCTCGCCCCTTCGCCCGTCGGGGTAGAGACGGAGCTGTCGATGCCCCAGGGGTCTGGGTTTGGGGCGAGCGGCGCCGGGGCCCTGAGCTCTGCCTACGCCATCAACGAGGCCTTCAGCCTCGCCCTCACGGCAAACGGGGTCGGGGAGGCGGCCCACGGTGCGGAGGTCGCCTCCGGGACCGGCCTTGGGGACGTAATCGCCCAGAACGCTGGCGGCCTGGTGGTCCGGCTCTCGCCGGGAGCGCCCGGCGTCGGGTCCGTCGACAGGATACCGGTCCCGCCCCTGCGAATCGACTGCATCGTCAGGGGCCCATTATCGACGGAAGAGGTCCTCTCGGACCCCTCCGTCATGAGGGGGGTGAACCGGGAAGGAGAGCGGGCTCTCAAGGAGCTTCTGAGGAGGCCGACCCTGGAGAGGTTCGTCTCCCTATCCTGGGAGTTCGCTCGGCGGTCGGGGCTCGCGAAGGACTGGATGGAGGATGCGGTGGAGGCGGTGGAGTCGTCGGGAGGGGTGGCGAGCATGGTGATGCTCGGGGACGCCGTCTTCGCCGTCGGTGGAGGCGGAGCCCTGGCCGAGTTTGGAGATGTCATAACTTCTAAGGTCAGCTTGGGGGGTGCCGGCCTTGAGTGACGTTCCGCCATCCCACCCCCGGTACGCTTCCCTCGTCACCCGGGAGAAGATCATCGAGGGGGTGGAGAGGGGGATCACGGGCCAAAACGGCCTCATAGCCCAGGGGAGGGGCGAGGCCTTCGATTACCTCATCGGGGAGAGGACGACGGCTGCCGCAGTGGAGGCGGAGAGGGCTGCGGCGGCGATGCTCCTCCTCGCAAAGCGGCCTGTCCTCAGCGTCAACGGGAACGCCGCCGCCCTCGTCCCCGAAGAGATGGTCTTGCTGGCGAAGAAGATAGGCGCCCCCCTGGAGGTGAACATATTCTACCGGACCGAGGAGCGGGTGAGGAGGATCGCCGACCACCTTCGCAGCTTCGGTGCCGAGGAGGTATTCGGGGAGGAACCCGACGCCACCATCCCCGGCCTCGACCACGCTCGGGCGAAGGCGACGAGGGGCGGCATATTCGACGCCGACGTCGTCTTCGTCCCCCTGGAGGACGGGGACCGGTGCGAGGCGCTGGTGAGGATGGGAAAGAGGGTGATCACCGTCGACCTAAACCCCCTCTCCCGGACCGCCAGGACCTCGACGGTGACGATCGTCGACAACGTCGTCCGGGCTCTCCCAAACCTCATATCCATGGTGGAGGAGATGGCGTGTCGGGACAGGACGGATCTGGCGGGGATCCTGGAGGCTTACGACAACACGGCCGTTCTGCGCCGGTCGGTAGAGGAGGTCATCACCCACCTGGCCCGCTCTTTTTCTCCCCTCGATGAGCTGTCCCCACCATAATATTTTATATTTGATTTACATAATATGCCCTCATGCCCCGGCGGGTCATCTCTCACCAGGATCTCATCGAATCGGTTCATGCAGCCACCGGTGCTCCCTTCGAGTCGATTCATCCCACAGATCGCTCTTATCTGGCGTTATCCCTCGGGGAGGTCTGGGAGGTCGTCCAGTCCTTCGGCCCCGGGACGATGAACGGGGGGAAGGACGACCCGGATCATCAGGCCCGGAGGCTCTGGTACGCCTTCAAGGAGGCCGACTCCCGGTCTGCCTGCGGGATGGTGAGGCTTAGCCGCCCCCTCGCCAGGGACCTGGTGGGGGTTTTGACCGTCGACGACCTCCTGGCGGAGGGGGGCGGGGGCTCTGGGAGCTCTGGGAGGCTCGACGACTGCGTCATAACCGACGACCTGGCGGAGTACGCCGAGGAGGTGGGGGTGAGGTTCGGTGTCGATCTGAAGAACGGCGGGGTCGAGTCCCGCGACCTGGGGGGCGGGATCGAGATGACCCTCATAGACCCCCAGACAAAAGACGTCTTCAAGAGGGGTGACGGGGGGACCTTCGGCACCGACGATTGGCGGGTCTCGGAGATAAAGGCGGTGGCGGTCTGGTTCTGATGGAGCGGTCGGATGGAATTGAAAGCCGATCTAAAACAACGGACTTCTCTCATGTCGCCGATTCGTTCAGCGAAGTGGGATCGATGACAATTCGAATTCGCTTCTTTGAAGGTTTGATCCCTGAGCTCAGCTCACCTTAGCCCTGATCTCGGCGATGGCGGCTTTGATCTCGGCTATCTCCTGGCTGAGCAGCTCATACTTCTCCTCCAGCCTATCGCTTTTGAGGGTCGATATGATCTCATCTCTTCCGCGGCGGGCCTCGTCTCGGGTGGCTGAGACCTCCTCTCTGATGGCTCCGATCTCGGAGGTGTCGGCTTTGATCTCCTGGAGGATGGATATGGAAGCGTCCTGCTTGTCCAGCATCTGGTCCTGCTTGTCCAGCATCTGGTCCTGCTTGTCCAGCATCTGGTCCTGCTTGTCCAGCATCTGGTCCTGCTTGTCCAGCATCTGGTCCTGCTTGTCCAGCATCTGGTCCTGCTTGTCCAGCATCTGGTCCTGCTTGTCCAGCATCATCCTGCTGACGGTCAGGTTCTCCTTGCTGACGGTCAGGTTCTCCTCGCCGAGCACTATGCTCCGGTGGAGAAGCCCCACCGCCACATCGAACCTCTCTCCCAGCTCCTCCTGCCAGTCTCCTCTTATGATCATGAAGTAGGGAAACTCGCCCGTCGCCGAAGCCCAGCGGACCTCCAGCTCCCGGACCTGGATCGGACCGTCCTTTATTCTCAGAGCCTCCACAAACTCCTTGAGGGCTTCTTCCTCCCCTTCGCCCACGATCCTCACATCGTAGGGCTCCTGGTTCTGGACGGTGCCAGAGAGCGCGAGGTTCCTTCCTATCCTCTGGACCACGTCTCTGAACCCAACCCTCTGGACGTCTCCTCTGGCGAGGATCTCGACTCGTTTCATATTCCTTTTCCATTGGGGTTCTCCTTCCATGTCAGGATTTCGGTCGAAGATCGAGAAGATCGTGTCAGGTGCACAAAGAGGCTCGGCCTCCCCTGAGCTGCCAGGATGGTGGTGGCTTCTGAATATGGGACCTTCAGCCCGAGAGGCCTTCGGCGGGTCTTGGAGATGAAGCCGGTGGCGGTCTGGTTCTGATGGAGCGGTCCTGGCAGGAGAAACCCGGGATATGATGGATCCTTCTCGCCTACATCTCGCCATGGGCCCGGCCGTATCCACCTGTGGCCTCGAAAATTTTAAAAATTGCAGTTTTCAAGGCGCCCCTCTTTCGCCTCGTAAGATCCGGGTGGCTCTGGAAAGGGGTCCATCGGGAATTATCCCCAGGCCATGTCCTCGCGTCTACGTCATCTAAAAATCTGTATCCAGTAAAATCTGTAGTAATTCACCTGATCTTTCGATCCGCTTTTCTCCAGGAGGTTCGGATCAGGCTACTGACAAAGAGATTCGTTTCATCGTCGAAGAGCTCACCATGGCTTTTGAGATTTCTCTGGTAACTATTCAGCCTCCTTTTCAGAATACCCGAAATAAGCGTGAAAAATGGATGACGATATATTCGTAGTCAATATCTAGATTTAACCGAAAAATTTATGATATATAAAAGCTTATTTTTTGGTG
>Ga0334882_1001221_pt1 | contig 31897 bp, 17 predicted proteins | sample GraSluR1_MG_5_FD_207226 | JGI IMG/M metagenome (GOLD analysis project Ga0334882, IMG submission 207226) | Sludge microbial communities from methane-producing bioreactor in Wageningen University, Netherlands - Granular Sludge_15_04-R1 | ecosystem: Engineered > Bioreactor > Anaerobic >... | reverse complement strand
TTAAGATCATCCTTGATCGTAGCCGCATATACCCCGCCGAAAAGGTCCTTGCCGTTCTGACCCACAACGTCCGGGTCAACCTGATAATCCCCCTTCAAACCGTCCGCGTAAAGCGTTCCATAAGGCGGATCCCCCGGCCCGGGCGCCCACTCATCAGGACAACCCTCCGGAGTAACCTGCGCCCCCGTATCAGTATCGGTCGCCTGGCTAACCACATCATTCAAAAAGATGTACGTCTGCGTATCGACGTTGCTCGGCAGCCACCCCGCCTTAAACGCCGCCGCCCGAAGCAGCGTCGTCCGCGAAATCCGCACCGGCCTGCTGTAAACCGTCCCGTAAGTAGCAGTCGGCCGGCTCCCGTCCGTCGTATAGCGAATAATCACCCCGGGTGTATCGCACGATATCCCCACGTCAAAAGGAAGATCGTAAAACCCGCGCCGGTGAGTAAAACGCGTATCCCCAACTGCCCCAGCATACCGATCGCTGTTCGCATCTCCGCTCCACTGGTTATTCACGCGCGTACCCGGCGTCGGCTCCAGCAGATACCCCTCCTTGCCGTCCGCCGCAATCCCGTAACTCACCAACGGCTTCTGCTTCGGAAACTCGTCATATTCGTGCGCAACCCGACCGTCCGGCTCGATCAGACCAAGATACTCCCCCCCCGAAGACAGCTTGAAATTTGTATGCAGCGCGCCATAGTAATCCACAAACGGATAATTCTCCGGATAACTCTCCGCGTCCTTTCCCGACGCAAATACAATAAGATACCCCCCCGCCGGAATCATCGTCCCCGCAGGAAAAGTCCACATCTCCGGCTCATCCTTGTCGTCCGTCAGGTGCCATCCCCCAAGGTCCACCGCCTCGTCGTCGCTGTTGTAAAGCTCGATCCAGTCCGGCCGCGTCTGAACATTCGCAGGGTTACTCCCGTCGATCCGCGTGAATATATCCAGATTGCTCACTAACGGCGTATACGAATTCGTCGCCATGAACTCATTGATCCGAACCCGGCTCAGCTTCTGCCCAAGATTTTCCAGCAAAAGACTGTAATCGCCAAGATCGACCTCGCCGCTGCCGTCAAGATCCGCCGTGTTCTCGCCTCCGCCCAGCCATCGAAACGCCAGAAGCGCCATATCCGCAAGGTCCACCACACCGTTGCCGTCGATGTCCCCCACCAGCGCAGACTCCTTCACGTTAACGCGCATCGTACTGCTGCCCGACTGCCCCAGCTCATCCCACGCCTCCAGCTTCAACTCGTACACCCCCGGCGCATCGAAACGCCCCGACGTCTCAACCAGATCGTCTCCCGGTATGAAAACCACATTCCCCGGCCCGCTGACCTTGCTCCATCGAACCGTCAGCAAACCCAGCTCGTCAGGGTCGTCGTCCACAACAACGCCCGCCAGATCCGCCGTCCGCTCGCCAGGCCAAACCAAAGACTGATCCGCACCGGCATTCACCCACGGTGGAGCGTTCGAATAACCGTCCCGAACAATGTCAACGAAACAAACCTTCGCATTGATTGCCCCGCTTGCCGCCTTGATCGTCAGCCGACCGTCAGTTACCTCCACAGTCACGTTGTATTCATCAAAATTGGTCGCTGCGGTGTCCTTAATGACAATATCTTCTATGCTCACCGTGTTGAGCTGAGTGTTCGTCGTCGGATCGCCGCATACCAGGTAAACGTGATATGTACCGTTTTCCAGCGCGATCTCCCACGTGGCATTCGGATTGGAAGGTCGCTGGAGCTGATTGAGCGTATTGCGAAGAGGATCGCTGTAAAGATCCCCCGACTTCGTCTCGTAGGTTGGAGCGTTCCACCCGTAATAATAACCGTTGCCGCGGTCCCCGAAGGCCTCCCCCGTATCCGCAACGTACCCGATAGGCACGGGCGACGTCGGCGGCTGAAAGTTCACCTTCACGATCTGACCGACAGCCCCCGCCCCCAACAAACACACCAGGCCGAATGCCGGCAGTATCGCCCGCAAGACATGCCGGGAAGTGCCGCTACACACAACTGCCCCGGAAGAAACCCTGACCCTGCACATGCTTCCCATTACCTCCCGCGGTCATTAACACACCACTGGACAAGCCGACACCCTCGCCCCTTTAGCCGCATTATACCGAATTCGGCCCCATAAGTCAACATACACGCCGATCCGGTCGCAACGAAACGCCGCCTGACAAGCTCAAATATTGCAAGCAGGCCGGACGCTCGACCTCGTCAAACGCCCGGCCTTCTCTCACAAAATATAGATTACATATATCCGCTTAGAACGGCCACGTGCAGTCCGCATCCGCAGGATCATTGCACTGTGCCCAGTTCGCCAGCATCAGAGCAAGGTCCGACAGGCCAACGTAGCAGTCGCCGTCAAGGTCCGTCGCAAACAAAAGACCGTCGGCAATCACGTCCGCGCACGTCGGAGCCACTACCGTAACCTGAACCGTATCCTCAACATTTGTACCTTCGTCGAAGACCGTCAACTTCAGAATGTAGACACCGGCCTCGTCGAAACCAACCATAGTCACCGCGCTCATCGGATCGTCAAACTCAGCCTTCCCGGGACCAGATTCCTGCGACCACATGATCATCATGTCCGGATCCGGCGCACCGAAATCGGTGATCGTCCCGCTGACTTGCGTCTTCACGCCAGGCTTCCAGTTAAACGTAATATCCGCACCCGCATCGACCGTCGCAAGAAGCGGACCCATCGCTGTCAAGGTCAGGATACTGTCATAACCGGGATCATCAGTCAGAGGAAGGGCATAGTTGTACACGCGAACGTCGTCCACAAGACCGTTAAGATGCTTGTAAACCGCCGCCGGACCAGTCGCGAAGTTCACGCCGACGCCGATATAACTGTTCGTCTGGGAAGTCCCGCTAAGATTGTAGCCCGCCGGCAGGTTCGTCGTCTGATGAAGCACGCCGTCAACGTAAATCCGGATCACGTTCCCGTCACGGACGCCCGCGGCGAAATGCCAGTTGCCGTCATTAAGGCCCGCCGGGCTCGTTGCCTGAACCTTGGTCACGTCATCGTCCGTCGTTACGGTCATGGCGCCCGATGTAACTTCGTTGATGCCGAGCGTATAGCGTATGCCGCCGGTGTTGTCGCCGCCGTTGCTGAAGATATTGCCCTTGTCCGCGTCGGTGGTGCCCGTCTGTTCCGTCTTGAACCAACCCGTAACAGTCCAACTGCCCGTCCCGAAGTTCAGCTCAGGAGCCGCACCAAGATCGACGTAATTCATATTCGGGTCCTCCGGGTCCACCCGAATCAGGTTCAGCGACTTAGTGCCGATTGCCGCGTCGGCGTCATACGTCCCACCGCCGTTTGCCGCCACGATCGTACCATGATTGCTGTTGATCGACTGGTCCTGAACGTTGTCCTCGAAGTCCCAGTAGCCGACAAGGAACTCGTCCGCACGGTCCTTGACGGTGATCACAACAACGTCGTTGGCGTCCTTGTCCCCATCCGTAGCCTGAAGCATCAGCTCATACACGCCCTTGGCCGTAAAAGTCACAACAGGGTCCAATGCATGAATGTCGCTGAAGTTCGCCGTACCCGGACCGCTCGCCTGGTACCAGTACCACGAAAGCTCGCCCGGATCGCCTTCCAGCGGAGGCTCGTCCGTTGCCGCACCGTCCAACTGAGCCGATTCAGTAATGTAGATCGACTGATCCGGACCCGCATCCACAACCGGAGGCGGGTTGGTCGTCGGATCGCCCGGCACAGCGCCTATGGAGTAGAAGTTATTGCTCTGTTGCGGACCGAACACATACGTCCCGGGCCCAAGCTCCGCCGCATAAACACTCATCGGACGGTCACTGTCGCCGCCAACATAAACATTCAGCTCTGTGTCCTGAAACGTACCCGCTGGAGCGAAACTGCTGGTCGCGCTGTCCACACGCGTCTGGCGATCTGCGTCGCCCCAGCGATCGTCCATGGTAATCCAGACCGTAGCCGGCATCGATATCGTCACCGTATACGTAACATTCTCACCGCCGGCATCCTTGTCGTTATTGTACGTGCGAACGTATTCAGACCCGATGAACGGCTTGTCCAAAGCGCCGATGGTGCCCGTCGGAGTGTTCACGAATCTGTGAGCATCGCGATCCGAACGAATCAGGTTGCCGTCTTTAACGCCGCCCGCTTCCATCGGAAGGCACTGAGTGTTGCCGTCAAAAGCTCCAATAGGAGGGCGATTACCCGAATTCCCATTCGCCCGAACCACCGATGTAATCACCGGCTGCGCCGCAACCTCTGCAGCGGCGATCATCCCGAATGCCAATACCGCTATCGATAATACTATCTTCACTTTCATTTGTGTGTCCTCCATTCTAAATGGCTTCTCTTAACCTCTGTTTCAATAGGGATATTCACATTCGACCGCGCCAGGATCGTTGCACCGCATCCAGTCCTCGGCCATACGAACGAAATCATACAGGTCAACGCGGCAGTCCGGCGTCCCGTCAGGCCCGCTCAGATCGCCAACCATCAGCTTGCCCTCCGCGATAACGTCCGCGCACGTCGGGCTGATCACCGTGATCTGCACCGTATCCGTAACCTTCGCGTAATCGTTCTCCGCCGTCAGCGCCAGAACGTATACGCCGAACGTCGGGAAAGTAACCTCCGTAACCGGCGACGAAGCATCGTCGAATATCGCGTCGCCGTCAGGTGCGCTCTCCGTCGACCACGATATGCTCAGCGGACTCGGAATACCGTTATCCGCAACCATGCCCGTAAGGCTCACCTTCTCGCCCGGACGATACTGCAGTGCCTGATCCGCACCCGCGTTAACCATCGGAGCCACCTGACCCATGCCCGTCAACGCCAGCACCTCCGCCTCGCTGAGCCCGTAATTATATACACGCAGGTCGTCAATCAACCCTTTCCAGTAACGCGAAGGGTCAGTCTGCGCGTTGGCCCCGATCCATATCGGATACGTGCTTTGAGCGATAAGACCCGTCGCCGGCTGCGTCACATCCAGCACGCCGTCGATGTACAGCGTTATCGCCTTGCCGTCATAAGTCCCCGCAACATGATGCCAATACCCGTCGTTGACGCCGATCCTGCCAGAAGGTCCGTTCCCAGGAGTCGTACTCACGCCGCTCACGTGGAATGCCATCGAGTTGCCGCTGTCGTCGCCGCGGCTGCTGCGAGCCAGACGCCACGAATTATCGCCTCGCGAAACCACGTTCTGCCACGCCGCATCGAAAGTATCCACCTTGATCCACGCCGATATGCTCGCCCCCGTTCGCGGCTCATTGTTGAACGTCGGAACGCTGTTGGCGTCGATCGAAACCAGCACATGCGAATCGCCCGGCAAACTCAAGGCCCCAGAGCCGATCCAGCCCGCCACGTACTCCGGAAGACTGTTCCCGTCCGCCGACACAAACGTACCGTGGTTATCATGCACCGAATCCATCACGTCAAAAGCACCGCCCACAACGTCGAACTCCCAGTGAGCAATCATCTTGTCGTCGGCATGATCCAAAACAATTACGTTTACAATGTCATTGGCGTCCTTGTCCCCGTCAGTCGCCGTCAGCACCAATTGATAGTTGCCCTTCGCACTAAACGTAACCGTCGGATCAAGAACCGAAACATCGCTGAACGTCGCAACGCCCGGACCGCTGCCCTGGCTCCACTCCCACGAAAGCACGCCCGGATCGCCCTCGATTGGGTCCTCATCTGTAACGGTCCCGCCCAACTGGAGAGTCTCCTCTTTGTAAAGCGCAACCGTTCCGTCCGGCTTCGCGTCAACTACCGGAGCCGGATTGAAAGTAAGATCAGCTACGTAAATGTCTATAAAACATATCTTCGCATTCGCGGCCCCCTCAGCCGTCTTGATTGTCAGACGCCCATCCGTAACCGATACGTTTTCCAGCATGTACTCATCAAAATTGTCCTGCCCGTCTGGATCTACAACAAGAATCCCTTCCACATCCAGCGTATTCGTTTGATCCGTATGTGAGGGATCACCGCATACGATAAACAGGTTGTAGACGCCAGCCGGCACGGCTATCTCCCAAAACCTCGGGCCGTCAGGGGCGGCCCTTAGCATATGGTTAAGAGTGTCGTACCGCTTGTCCTGTGACGCCGCATTGTTGCGTTCGCGGGTGCCGCCGGTCGCGTCCAGATCCCACCCGTAGCTGAACCCGTTGCCGCGATCGCCGAAGACCACGCCGGTATCCGCCAGGTAGCCATCAGGCACTTGGGCGGTTGCCGTCTGAAAATTAATCTTCACCAATTCCTGTTGCCCGATGGCCGAACCGACCGTCAAAGCAAACACCAAAACTGCCATTGACAAAACAAACCTCACTTTCATTCTGGTCCTCCGCTGCTCGTTCCAACTTCTGTTAACATTACCTAAAATGGATAATCACATTCAGCCTCACCCGGATCGTTACACCGCAGCCAATCCAGCGCAAGCCTTGCAAAATCATAAAGATCCACGCGGCAGTCCGGCACGCCGTCGGGCCCGCTCACGTCACCCATGAGCACCTTCCCGTCCGCGATAACATCCGCGCACGTCGGCGCATTCACCGTCGCCGTAACAGTGTCCTCGATCGTCTTGCCCTCGTCGGTCACCGTCAGCTTCAGCACGTAAACACCGCTCTCCGGAAAGCTCACCATTGTCGCCGCACTCATCGCATCGTCGAACTCTGCCTGCCCCGGACCAGACTCCGTCGACCACTCGATCGTCATCGGGGCCGGCCTGCCGTAGTCCAGCACCTCGCCGTTCAACTCTGACTTCGCCCCCGGACGCCAGTTCACGTTGATGTCCCCGCCCGCGTTCACATGCGCAACCACCGGCCCTATCGCCGTCAACGTCCGAACGCTCTCATAACCAGGTTCGTCCTCAAGCGCAAGAGCGTAGTTGTAAATCCGGACCTCGTCGATAAGACCGTCCCATCCCCCCGTGTTCGGATCCGTATCCTTACCGCCGCGACCCAGAATCAGTGACCCAAAATTAGCCAAAGCAGCGTCTACGGGCCCGCTCTGAGCCGTGTACGCCTCCTCGATACCGTCAATGTAGCACCGTATCCGGCTGCCCCGTTCCCACGTCATCACCACGTGCTGCCAGTCCGTCGTCTGTGAAAAATTGCTCGTCTCGCACTGAACAACGCCCGCCGTCGTCGCCACGCCCATCTTGAGCAGGGCATCCCCTCCGCCCGTAGCTCCCTGCTCGTCGTAGCGAATGCACATGTTGTCCCCGCCCGTCGGCTCCTGGAAGATCACAAAACCCTTGTCCGTATCGTAAACGTTCGACTTCACCCACACCGAAACGCTGATCCCGGACCCACCATTCAGCAGATCGCCAACCGCAAGATTCGGATCCGCCTGAACCATGTCGTCGTTGGCCCCGTCAAATGACGCCGCTTCGTTCAGTATACCCGCCGCAAACGTCGTATCGTCGCGAGCCACAAGGTGCCGACCGCCGCCCGAAGCGTCCTGGCCATCCCCGTCAAGCGGATAATAAGCAAGCAGAACCTCATCCGCGCGATCTTTCACCCACACACGGACCACGTCGTTGGCGTCCTTCTCACCATCAGTCGCCTGAAGCACCAGCTCGTAAATACCGCCCGCATTGAACGTAACCGTCGGATCAAGCAGCAGCGCGTCGCTGAAAGTCGCAGTCCCCGGACCGCTCCCCTGATACCAGTACCACGAAAGCTCCCCGGGATCACCCTCCAGCGGCGGTTCATCAGTCACCGTCCCCCCCAACTGCACCGCCTCCCCAAGACGAATAACGCTCAGCGTATCTGGCTTGGCATCCACAAGCGGCGGCGGATTAAAACTCATATCCGGCGGCAGCGCCCCTATCGTATAGAAATTTCGCCCCGAATTCTGACGCCCGAAAACATAAACACCCGCCGGAAGCATAGCCGCATAAACGCTCATCTGACGGTTCGTCGTGCTGTTCTCCTGGATGAACAAATCCAGCCCCGTATCCACAAACGTCCCCGGCCCGGCTATCGCCGCCGTCGCAAGGTCAACCGCCGCCTGCTGAGAAGTAACAGCACCCCCGTCGTTCCACTCCGCGGGAATACGGTCGTCGCACGTTATCCAGATAATCGCCGTCGCCGACGTGGTAACAGTATAGGTAACCCCCGTAATACCACTATCCTTGTCGCTGTTAAATGTCCGAACGTACTCCGATCCCACTATCGACCGGTCCGATCCCGGAAAAACATCCGTCGGAGTGTTGTACCACGGATAAGTACGGTCAGAAAATACATAATTGCCGCCATCCATCAACCCACCCGCCTGCGTCGCAAGCGGAGCCGTCGTCCCCGTGTAAGCACCAACCGGATCACGGTTACCTGACTGACCACCAGATCGAACCACCGAAGTTATAATCTGACCCCCAACATCCGATACCGCCAAAAATCCCACACACAACACTACTGCTGAAACGACAACTTGCTTCTTCATTTTCGGTCCTCCTGCTCTTGATCCTTCCTAAACCCGAAAACCCTTTATAAATGCTATTTTTTCGCCAGACCGCACCTCAAGCAGCCTGCACGCAACCGGGGATAAAATACACCGTGTCTGACCGCGCGGCATCAAGACAACACCGCCGGCAATGGGATGATCCAACTCACCACACAACCACCGCATCAATCGCCGCCTCCGCAGCAGACACCCCCCCAACACCTAAGCGAGCACGCCACAAAACCGCTCCACACCCTCCTGCGAATCGCTACTCACCCTATCCCACCATTGTAATCACTTACCGGTCCTTCGTCAACATAATTCCAACCCAAAATTGAAAGCCCCCTCTCGCCGCTTGCAAAGCCGCACATCGCCCGCTACAATCCCCCTCATTGTGCAAGCCAAAAAGAAACCGGACCACTGAGCGGACACCGAACATGCAAAATCCAATCATTCTGCCCGCATTCAGCGACAACTTCATCTACCTCCTCCCATACCAAAAAGACAAAGCCCTCGCCGTCGACCCCGGCCAAAGCCCACCCGTTCTCACAGCCCTCGACGCCCATCGACTCACCCTCACCCACGTCCTCATCACCCACCACCACTACGACCACACTGCCGCCGTCTCCGACCTCAAAAAGCACACCCCCTGCCGCGTCATCGCACCCGACGCCCGCATACCCGGAGTCGACCTCATCACCGACGAAGTCCCAACCATAAAGATCGGCCAACTCCATATAACGATCCTCCACACCCCCGGCCACACCGAAACCGGCGTCTGCTGCTACATACCCCCCGCCGCCTCCGTCCCGCCCCTGCTCTTCACCGGCGACACCCTCTTCGCCGCTGGCTGCGGCCGAGTCCTCGAAACAGACATGAAAACAATGTACAACTCCCTCCAAAAGCTCGCCGCACTCCCCCCCGACACCCTGATCTACCCCGGCCACGACTACACCGAAGAAAACTGCCTCTTCGCACTCACAATCCTCCCCCACGACCCCGACTTCCAGGCACGCCTCGCCCAAACCCAACAAGCCATACGCGACAGCCTTCCCACCGTCCCCTCAACAATCGCCGAAGAAAAACGCTCCAACATCTTCCTCCGCGCAAACGACCCCCAGGTCAAAGCCGCCCTCAAAATGCCCGCCGCACCAGACCACGAAACCTTCGCAGAACTCCGCAACCGAAAAGACGCCTTCTAACCCGCCTCAACCCCCCTTGCCCGCACGCACCCCCAGCAGCAGCTCATGCACCTTCCCCACCACAAGCTCCTCAACCGACTCCGCAAACCGCCCCGGAAGCGGAGTATAAAGCATCGCATCGCCGCCCTCATATCCACCCTCACGCAGAATCCGCACCGACGGAAGATACCCGAAAACGTCGTTGCAGTAACCCGCAACCCAGACCCTCCGATCCCCAGCCTCAGCCTTCAGCCGCAGCGCATAATCAACCACGACCTCACCCGCCAGCGCAATCATCGTCAAATCCTCGCCGAATTCCACAACCTGCACCAGATAAGGATACGTCGAAGCGATCCTGCCAGTCTCCTCCAACTCATCCAGAAGCGCCTGCGCATGACCCCGCTCATACTTGTTCGCCGACTTCACCCGCTCCTCGAGCGCCTCACGGCCCGGCGCCGCCGCAAACTCCAGCGCCACAGTATCGATCGCCGACCGAATCGGCCCACACACAGGCAATGCCTGCACGCTAAGCGCCGTCTCAACCGCATTGGCCAAGGCACGCCCGTGCTCCCTGCAATACTCCAGCGTCCGAGGCCCCCCGCGCGGATAAGGATTCTGATCACCCCCGCACCCCGCCATGAACAGCGCCGTCACGCCGGGATGATACTCCTCGACGTACTCCTGCGCAAACCCCGCGTAATCCCCGCAGAACTCATAGAAGCTCAGCGTCGTGCAATGACACGCATACCCGAACAGCACCGCCCGAAGCTTCCCGTCCGCCCCGTCCACCCGCAGCACCGGAACCGAATGATCCACCGGCCCATAAGGATTCGGCTGAATACGATACCCCCCCTCGTTATGCCACCGACGATTCATCGCAAACCCCGCGCGAGCCTGCGAATAAGAAAGTCGCGCAGGCCCCAAAGCCGCTATCGCCTCCCCGATAACCCCCGCCAACTTCTCGTGCAGCCCCTCCAGATACCGCTTGCTGTGCTCGACGTCCTCCTCCGACAAATCACAGATCGTATCCCCGTAGATCGAATACCGCGTCTCGTGCAGTGCCGGCCCGCAATGCGTATGCGACGCATTTAAGAGCAGCCCCTCGCGCCCAAGACCATAACGCCGTGCCGCCTCCTTCTCCAACCACTCCCGAGAAGAACGCGACAATCCCAGCAGATCCACCGTAACGATAACCATCCGAGTCCCACCCGCATCCTCCAGCGCAAGCGCCTTCGCATGAAGATCGTGAACCTTACCCTCCGAAGGCTTGTTCCGCGCAGCATAACCCGCCATCCACATCGGCCGATCTGGAGTAATCACCACCCGCGCAGCGCCCGCCTTCCAAGCCCCATCAACGCCGCCCGACCCCTGGCTCCACACCTTCCCGCAAAAAACAAAAAACACCGCCCCCAAAAACAAAACCACACGCCCAAAAACCCCCGCCTCAATCCGCCGGCCAAACATAATCGCCTCCAACACAAAACCACCCAAAACCGAAGACCCCGCCCAACAGAAAACATCCTACCAAACCCCCAACCAAAAAGCCACCCACCACCATCCTGAGCCCCACCGTCATCCTGAACAAAGCGAAGAGCTGTGTACAAATCCGCCAATCCCGCAACGCTGGTCGGCACTGTGCCTGTGGCCAATTCTCCCTGCTCGGCGTTGCGCAAATGATAATCCAGAGCCTGATCGCTCCAATCGATACCGCAGAAAAGCATTGTCTCACCTCCTGTCAAAACTCAAAATTCCATTTCCACCCCGCCGGGCCGGACGGCAAAGGCAGCCTCATAGAAGCTCTCGAAGAGCATCGGTCTATTATCCCTTTTGGCCGCCGGAATGGGCACGGTTCGGTCGGTCTTCGCTAAGCCCTCGAAGGGCGGGACCTGATGGACCTGAAACCACGCCCGGCGGGAATCTCACACAACCAACAAATGTAACAGAACTCACAGAAAGAAAAAGAAGCAAAAAGAAAGAGCTAATACTACTACTTGTTATCCTAATATGACCAGTATAACCTATGAGTATAACCTATGAGGACCTGTTAAAATAAGTTCGCCCGACCCCCACCCCGCCTTCCAGCTCCGACGCTATGCATGGTCCGCCAAGCTCCCCCTCCCCGTCCTCACCGACTTCGAAGAACTCGCCGTCTACGACTGCGTTTGAACGCCGCTGTCATTGAATCGCCGTCACCAAAAAAACTATCTTTCCCTTTACGGTTCTCCATGCTCCTGTTACGATATATACGCCCTAATAAATACTACGGCAAAAGGACCAGCTATGACGCTCCTTGACTACACGCAGGACCTGCATACGGATGTGCACGATTATATTGGCGGCAAGGCCCATCGCCCTCTTTTCATCTGTGGCGATTCCTTGGACATCTTGCGAGATTTTCGATCTGATTCCATTGACTGCTGTATAACAAGTCCACCATATTGGGGGCACCGCCAGTACGCCGAGACGGGCATTGGCATGGAGAACAACTACAGAGAATACCTCGGTAATTTGGCAGCCATTTGCGCGGAAATAAAGCGAGTCCTCAAGGATACCGGCTCCTTCTGGCTCAATATTGGCGATACATACGAGAACAAGCGGCTGCTTGGCATACCGTGGCGAGTCGCAATCGAGTTGACCGACCGGCAGGGCTGGCTGCTTCGAAATGACGTTATTTGGAACAAAATCAAGGGCGCCCCCGACAATGCCAGAGATAAATTGCGTAACGTCCATGAGCACGTGTTCCACTTCGTAAAAAACAGATCTTATTTCTACGATGTCGATGCGATCCGATCCAATCCACGGCAAAGTAAGGTATTGAATGGTGCCGTGATTTCGGCAACCGGGGTCAGCGGCGTGCGATACAAGCGACAGATCGAACTGTCAACTGAATTGACTCCTGAAGAGAAGGCCAACGCTTCTGCGGCACTCGATGCTATCCTTCAAGAGATCGTCGAGAACAGACTCTCTGACTTCCGCATGATTATTCGCGGCCAGCAACGCGCCACACATTCTGACTCTGAAAACGTGTCCGGAAGAGCAAGAGAACTCCGGGAAAAGGGCTTCTATTTCCTTAAGTACCACCCAAAGGGAAGTAAGCCCGCGGATGTTTGGGATATCCTGCCAGAGGACACCCAAAAACGCCGTTCGCACTTCGCTCCCTATCCTGCGGATTTATGCAAAATTCCCATACTGGCCACGTCACCCCGAGACGGTATCGTAATTGACCCGTTCTGCGGAACCGGCACAACCAACTTGGTGGCCTTTCAGCTTGGCAGGAAATCCATCGGCATTGACACTGCCGAAGAGTACGTCCGCATGGCCGAAGACCGTTGCCATTTACTGATTTAAGGAAAGATACTCCACCATGTCGTCTGTCGAGCCCAACAAAGTCCTTGAACTGTTCGGCAACTCTACCCGCACGGATCACGACTGGAAGCGCGTGGTCGCGCGGCAACGTTGCCCCTTCGCAAACACAAGTTGTTTCAAAGTTCGCAAGAGCAATCCGGCCATATCCATCGGAACTTGCTCGGTCTGTTACGGTAAAGATCGGCGAAGCATCATAATCTGTCCGAACAGGTTCTTGCAGCGCCGACAGGTTTTCACCGATTGCCTCCATCTTCTCACACAGCATGACCCCGGCAACGAACTACACGTCGTACCTGAAGTCTCTATACCTGGCGGCAGTGTAGACTACTTTGTGGCCTCGGTAAAAAAGGGTAAGGTGAAGGATTTCGTGGCAGTTGAATTTCAGGCTCTCGATACCACCGGAACGGTTTGGCCAGAACGGCAACGATTGCTGAAGACGTTCGGTCTTAAGCTAACCCGCAAGGACGTCGAATCAAACAAGTCATTTGGCATGAACTGGAAAATGACGGCAAAAACAATCCTTGTGCAGCTTCATCATAAGGTTGACACTCTCGAGCATATCGGCAAGCATTTCGTGCTGGTGCTGCAAGACTGTCTCCTCGACTATCTTCGCGCCCAATTCAACTTCGCACACCTCAAGGATGTGCGGCTCGGGGATGTGATGCACATCCATTCATATGCCTTGGAATCAGAAGGGCTCGAACTCCAAATACATCTCAATTCGCGTCTCAGTACTGATGCCGCAGGTGTAGCCAGATGTCTCGGCATTCAGGCAGACACGAAGGTTGAAATGGAAGCCATTGTGGCCGCGTTGGAGAAGAAGATATCAGCCAAAACGCTGCTGACAATCGATGCCCCCATCGCATCCGGCGGCGAAATGCCAACCGATTAGCGGCCTCGTCCGCCCAGGCCTGCAACCAACACGTGTGGCAATCGCAGCACAGCTTGAAGAATTTGGATGAACCCCTCCCGCACACCCCCGCACACTCCACCCCACCCCCTACCCATCTACTTACCTAATCACCTACTCCACCTGTCCACTTTCCCCTAAAACTGCCAACCATGTATACCCTGTAAGTAAATCTTAATGCTCTTCACGGTACAACACACTCCACATCTACTTCGTTACTCCACTTCTCCGCTTCTCCACTGATTCCCCCCCCGCGAGCAAAAACTCTCATCAATCCGAAAAAACCACCCCCTCATGAAAACTCCTGCGCAAAAAAACGAAAAAACGCCCAAAAAAAACACGTCCAAAACACCGCCTCTGCGCAAAAAAATCACATTCTGCGCAAAAAATCAGCCCTGAAACGCCCTTTCGCGCGCCTCCAACCGGCGTTTTTATCACTTAATCGGATATGGCGGCAGCGGCGGAACGGTTTTTTCACCCGTTTTAAGCTCCCTCAGCACCACCTTGATCGCCCGATTAAGCTGTTGATCTACCCCCGCATACTCCTTGCCCGGGTCATTGTCGACATATATATCCGGTTCCACCCCATATCCTTCAATGATGTACTCCTGCCCATCCACGTCATAACGAGAAAACTCCGGTTTGTTCAAATACCCCCCGTCCAGAAGCGGCAAACTGCCCCGAATCCCAACCACGCCCCCCCACGTCCGCTTGCCCACAACCTTACCCAAACCGTGCTTTTTGAAGCGATAAGCAAACAAATCCCCATCCGAAGCACTAAATTCATCCGCCAGACAAACCATCGGCCCATAAATCAGCTCCGAAGGATTAGGCCCCGGCGCAGTATCCCGCGAGAAAGTTATCATCGCAATCTCACGCCTCAAACGCTCGATTATCATAGGCGAAACATTCCCCCCGCCATTGCCCCGAACATCGATTATCAGCGCCTTTTTGCGGATTTGCGGGTAAAAATGCTTAACGAACTCATTAAGCCCACGCACCCCCATATCCGGAACATGAATATAACCCACTCTTCCGCCCGTAGCCTCATCCACCTTGGCAATATTACCCTGCACCCAGTTATAGTAATAAAGCCCCGATTCGTCGTCCGTAGGCGCCACAATCACGTCCCGCGCCCCCTCATCGCACGGTTCTGAGCTCAATTTCAGGGTCACCTGCCTGCCGGCCTTGTTAAACAGCAGTTCATAAATGTTCTTAACACCGGCAGTTGCAACACCATCCACCGCCAGGATGTAATCCCCTTCGTTTGCATCCACGCCGATCTCAGTAAGCGGCGACCGCAGAGACTTGTCCCAGTTCTGCCCCGCAAGAATCCTGTCAATTCGGAAAAACCCGCTTTCGGCATCTCTGGACACCTCCGCCCCCAGCAGCCCCATGCCGATCCGCGCAGGCGTGGGCACGTCGCCCCCGCCGACATACGTATGCCCCACATTCAATTCGCTGATCATCTCGCCAATCACGTAAGTCAGGTCAGCACGATGGCTTACATGCCCCACCAGTGGGGCATAACGCCTGCGCATCCCCTCCCAGTCCACCCCATGCATGTTCGGCACATACATAAAGTCCCGCATCTGCCGCCAGCACTCATTGAATATCTGCGTCCACTCTGCCTGCCGATCCAACGCAACCTCCATACCCGAAAGATCTAACGTCTCCTTCATCTCGAACTTCGCCTTCGGCAGGTCAATAATCGCATATTTGCCCACCGCACTGACCAGTATCTTCTTGCCGTCGGCAGATATCTCATACCCCGAGGCCCTGCCTAATTCGGTCTCCTTCTTCTCCTTCAAATCATAAAGCCGCAGCGTCATAGCCTCGTCGCTGCCGCCCCTGCGCAGGTAATACACCGAATCGCCGACGACCTGCACTCTCCGGTAGCTCGATACCGCCACCGGCAGCACCGCAATCCGCCCGCCAATACCCTCCAGATCGACTTTCACGGACACTGCAGAACCCACCTTGTCCTTGTCCTTCTCCTTCTCCTTTTCTTCCGTCTTCTGAGCCTCGTCCGAGCTGCGGACCGACACTTCATCGCTTTCGTAGGCAAACGGCGACCGCGTCTCCTTCGCCAGTGTCAGCAGGTAGATCCGCTCCATATCCTGATAAGCATGATTCCACTCAGTCCGGCTGTAAATGGGGTTAAAATCGCGATTTGAAACGAAAAACACGAACCGCCCATCCGAACTGAATGTCGGGTTCGAAACCGCATACCAGCCATCCGTAAGCGGCCATGACTGCTCCTGGTCGACCGAATAGAGGCAAACCCGGCTCATACCCTCCATTTCCGCCCGGACGTAAACGATCCACTTGCTGTCCGGCGACCATTCATACTGGTGAAACTCCCCTCGACGAGATGTGTCCACCTCGGTTATCTCGCCGCTATCGACCTCCACGTACTGCAGGCGAAGCCGTTTGTCGCCCCAAAGAATCATTCTGCTGTCGGGGGACCACCGAATGTCATACTTGTATGTGTCGCCGCCATGTGTTACCCGCCTGGCCGCACCGCCGCCGTCGCCGGATACAACGTATATCTCATCCTCACCCGTAACATCAGAGATGTACGCAACCCACTTCCCGTCGGGCGACCACTTGCTGTTTCGCTCATGCACGCCCGATGTTGCGGTGAGATTTCGCACAGCCCCGTGTTTTGCCGGCACGGTGAACACATCTCCCCTGGCGCCAAACAGCGCCCGCTTGCCGTCCGGCGCGATCTCGAAGTTGGTCACCGCGTCCTTTACCGAAGTAATTCCGCCGCGGCCGCCAACACGGTCTTCCTGAATCCGTATGGGCACCTTGCGGCAGCGAGCCGTACCGAGGTCATAACGGTAAATGTACCCGCCGTTTTCAAAGACAATCGCCTTGTCCCCCAGCGACGGAAACTTGACGTCAAACTCGGTGAAATCCGTTAACTGCCGCGTCTGCTTCGTACCGAGGTCATATGCGAAGAGATTCATCCGCATGTTTGCGTCCTGATCCGACACGAAATAAATTGTGTCGTCCTTCCACATCGGGAAGATGTCCTGCGCCGGATTGTCGGTGATGTTGACAATCTTCTTCGTTTCGAAGTCGTATATCCAGACGTCATCGGCCATGCCGCCGCGGTAACGCTTCCAAGTGCGGAATTCACGGAAGATGCGGTTGTAGGCCATCTTCGTACCGTCCGAGGAGAACGAACAGAAGCCGCCCCGCGGCACGGGCAGTTCCTCAGGCATGCCGCCGTCGGGTGAGATCGCGTAGAGCCGGCCGTTGAAACTGTTGAAAGAGCGCATCCGCGAGCGGAATACGATGCGCCCGTCAGGCGTCCAGGTCATCACGACATTGTTCGGTCCCATCCGGTCGGCCACATCGTCGCGTCCAAGGGTAGCAGTCCACGTTACGCGCTTCGGAACGCCGCCCGCGGCGGGCATTACGTACACCTCCGTGTTGCCGTCGTACTGACCCGTGAAGGCTATCTGCTCGCCATCCGGAGAAAACCGGGCAAACATCTCATACCCTACATCGTTAGTCAGCTTCCGCGCCACACCGCCCCTGGCGCCAACCGTATAAAGGTCGCCGGCGTATGTAAACACGATCCGGTCGCCGTGGGTCGCCGGAAATCGAAGAAGGCGAGCTTCTTCCGCCCCCAGTGCCAAAGAACAGCCCAGACCAAAAACAAACGCGCAGAGTATCAACCGTTTCATTGTAGTATCTCGCACAAATAATCCCGTCACACAGGTTAAAGCACACTGCACAAATTATAGCACCCCTGCATCGGTAACGCAAGGCGCCGCCGCAGGCCACCCCAGGCTGTTTTGCGCCAGTTTTCGCCTTGCCGGTCGGGCGTCAATGTGGTTTAATCCTCCATGCAGCGTCAGACGGGTCGAAAGAGCAGGACTATGAGAGTTCGCATTATCAGGCTGCGGCAACCCGCCGTATCGGCCGGATACCACAGGGCTGAAATGGGCGTACTGTCGCCCGTGACTATCGGCGCGCATCTTGCGGCAGCCCGTTCGTCATGGAAAAGAACATGCAACAACTCGCGCGACGGCCTTGAGAGGTAGATTCATGCTGATAAAGGACCCTCCAATCCAGATAAACGATTCATTGCTTATGTTGGGACTCAATGAGAACCCGCTTTATCTTGCCAAAGGTCCAAGTGAAGGCGCCATCTTCGAAGGTGCTGTCGGCGCAGCGGGCCCGGTCCTGCAAGCACAACTGGATCGCCTGCATATCAAGTCCGACTTCGTCAAACAGGCGATCATTACGCACAGTCACGCCGACCACGTAATGGCGGTTCCATTCCTCCGCGAAGCCTTCCCCAATCTGACCATTTGCGCATCCAGGGAGGCCGCGGCGGCGCTGTCGAACGATAAGACAATCGGCTCTTATGTCAAAGTCGACCAGGCATACACCGCCTCGCTGGCTGCCCGAGGCTCAATAAATCCAGACGTGCACCCGGAGCCTTTCACCGGCAGGCAGATCGCCATTGACCGAGTCATAGACGAAGGCGACACAATTGCCGTCGATCACCTTGTCTTCCAGGTCCTCCGCACCCCGGGGCACAGCAAATGCAGCCTCAGCTTCTACGAGCCCGCCATAAAATGCCTTATGATTTCCGATGCGACGGGCTATTATGTGCCGCAGCAGAGCTACTGGTGGCCGAACTACTTCACTGGCTATGCAACCTATCTGGCCAGCATTAAACGGCTGGCGTTTCTCAATACGGAGTTTCTGTGCCTGGGCCACAACGCCGTCATCAAGGGCGTAAACGCCGTGCGGGCATACTTCAGCGGCGCCCTGGCGACCGCAGAGAATTACCACAAGCGAATCATCGGCGAGTACAAGGCCGGCAAGACCGCCCCTCTGATTACCGAACAGCTCGGCGCCGAGGCCTTCGAAAACATCGGTTTGCTCGACCGGAAGTTTTATGAGAAGAACTGCGCCCTGCTGGTGAAGATGTCGCTCAAGCACGAAGGCATCAAACCCGCCAAATAACGAGTAAGGACCCCCAGTCGCGACTTTGAAGACTCCTCTGGGATCCTTCCCTGGCCACGGATGACGTGCTCTCACACAATTCCCGCCGCCAACCATCACCTGCCGGAAAGCACCCCGGATACACAGCAAACCAGCCACAGACAATCTGTATACTCGCCTTCTCGGGCCGTAAATTTTTTGTGCCTGTAGGTGCCTTATTGACAGGAACTTAATCTCAGCGGGGACACTTTTTTCCAGAAATCCCGGAATTTCTGTTTGCTCTGTACAGTGCCTGCCAATAATATCTTAAGCCGTCGATATAACTATATGTCGAACAGTTCTTGGGCATAATACTATATGTAGTTGCAGCACAGTGTTTCTATGCATGGAGGCGTAGTCGTATGAAGGATGAAAAAATGGCCATTTCGAGCGAGAAACCGATTGGACCTCGATTCCAACCCTGGACGAGCCCGAAGGCCGCAAACGGGTCGGGCTTGAAAGTCGGCAGGAGCTTTAGCAGGTCCGATAAGCATCCGTTCGATGAAGTCGAGTGGGAAACTCGTCAGGCCAGTATAACGGATGATACGGGCAAGGTCATTTTCGAGCAAAACAACGTCGAAGTGCCTGCATTCTGGAGTCAATTAGCCACCAAGGTGGTTGTCAGCAAGTATTTTTACGGCGATGCGGACCTGGGCGAACGTGAATGCTCCGTCAAACAGCTCATCCATCGAGTCTGCCGCACCATAGCCGACTGGGGCCGCAAAGACGGTTATTTCGCCACTGACGAGGATACGGAGAACTTCTACAATGAGCTGACGTGGCTTTGCATGAACCAGTACGGCGCTTTTAACAGCCCCGTGTGGTTCAACGTCGGGCTGTACCATATCCACGGCGTCAAGGGCAGCAACCACAATTACCGGTGGGACGAATCCAAACAGCAGGCGGTGCCGTGTACGAACAGTTACGAGTATCCGCAGGCGTCGGCCTGCTTCATACAGTCCGTCGACGACACGATGGAAGACATAATGCGCCTGGCGCGCAGCGAGGCGATGCTCTTCAAACACGGCTCGGGGACCGGCACCGACTTGTCAACCCTCCGCAGCAGCCGTGAAAAGCTCGCCGGCGGCGGCAAACCATCGGGCCCACTGAGCTTCATGCGGGTTTATGACCAGATCGCCGCGGTGGTCAAGTCCGGCGGAAAGACCCGCCGCGCCGCGAAAATGCAGTCGCTGAAGGTCGACCACCCCGACATCCGCGAATTCATCACCTGCAAGACCGAAGAAGAGAAGAAGGCTTGGGCACTCATCGAACAAGGTTACGGCGGCGACCTCAACAATGAAGCATACAACAGCATAATGTTCCAGAACAGCAATCTCTCCGTCCGAGCCACCGACGAATTCATGGAGGCCGTCGAGAAGGACGCAAAATGGGTTACAAAATCCGTAACCACCGGGGAGATCATCGGCCAGCATTCCGCAAGGGAGTTGATGCACCTCATCGCCGAAGGAACGCGAATCTGCGGCGACCCAGGGATGCAGTTCCACTCCACGATCAACAAGTGGCACACATGCCCCAATTCCGGCCCGATCAACGCCTCCAACCCGTGCAGCGAGTTCATGTTCATCGACGATTCGGCCTGCAACCTGGCCTCGCTGAACCTCATGAAGTTCCGCAAGGATGACGGATCGTTCGACGTGGACAGTTTCACAAAGGCCGTCCGCCTGTTCATTATTGCCCAGGAGATCCTCGTCGATAACGGCAGCTATCCGGAGCCGAACATCACCGTCAACAGCCACCGTTTCCGCCCGCTCGGTTTGGGCTACGCCAATCTCGGCTCGCTGGTCATGAGCCTTGCCATGCCGTATGATTCGGACACCGCCCGAACATGGGCCTCGGCCGTAACGGCGCTGATGACCGGCGCCGCTTACTCGGCAAGCGCGGAAATAGCCGCTATCAAGGGCCCCTTCGAAGGCTATCAGCAGAACAAGGATGCGATGCTCAACGTCATCGGCATGCATCGCGACCACGCATACAACATTCCCGAAGTGCATTGCCCGGCGTATCTGCTCAACGCCGCCAAAAACGCATGGGACGAGGCCTTCGACGCCGGCACGCAAAAGGGCTTCCGCAATTCGCAGACTACGGTGCTGGCCCCCACGGGAACCATCGGATTCATGATGGACTGCGACACCACCGGTGTCGAGCCGGATATTGCCCTGGTTAAATACAAACTCCTCGCCGGAGGGGGCATGTTGAAGATCGTCAATCGCACCGTACCGATGGCGCTGGACCGCCTTGGATACAGCGCCGACGAGATTCGCGACATCTGCGACGCCATTGACGCCGACGACACCATCGAAACCGCTGCGGTGCGCCAGGAGCATCTGCCCGTGTTCGATTGCGCATTCAAGCCGCGCAACGGTAAGCGCCACATCCACTATCAGGCCCATTTGAAGATGATGGCCGCCGTCCAGCCGTTCCTGTCGGGCGCAATCAGCAAAACCATCAATATGCCAAAGGAAAGCACGACCGAAGAGATCGCCGCCGCATATATGGAAGGCTGGAAACTCGGCATTAAGGCGATCGCTGTTTATCGCGACGGCTCCAAACGCATCCAGCCCGTAAACACCAATAAGGACGGTAATGCAAAGAAGACCGAGGCCGCCGCGCCCAGACCATTCCGGCGCAGACTGGCCGAAACGCGGAACAGCATTACGCACAAATTCTCCGTAGCCGGACACGAAGGATATCTGACGGTGGGGCTGTACGAGGATGGACAGCCTGGTGAATTGTTTATCACCATGGCCAAGGAGGGCAGCACCGTCGGGGGGCTCATGGACGTCATCGGCACCTGTGTGTCGATGGCGCTTCAGTATGGGGTGCCGCTGATCACCCTCGTCGACAAGTTCCGCCATGCCCGCTTCGAGCCCGCGGGCATGACCTCCAACAAGAACATTCCGTTCGCCAAAAGCCTCATCGACTACATTTTCTGCTGGATGGGTTGCCAGTTCATCCCCGGCTATGCCGAGAAGAACACCCCAAATCGCACCAAACCCGACGGCAGCAACAAAAACACCACCACTGCCCGCGACGTCGTTGAAAAAACCAAGGATCTGGCCAAAAAGATCGATGAGGCCAAGGCTATGCAGAGCAAGACCAAAGGCAAAGGTGAGGACGCCCCCAGGTCCTCGACGGCATCGGCTCGCCCCGATCTCGCGGATCGCTCCAGTCGCTTCTCAGAAGAAACCGCCGACCGGCTCGCTGCACTGGTCCATTCAGTCATCGGAGGAAACGGCGGCGCTCAGCAAAAAGCCGCCGCCATCCAGCAGTTCAACGACCAGTTCCAGCACTTCCAGGACGATGCGCCCGCCTGTGACGTCTGCGGCTCAATCTGCGTCAGAAACGGAACCTGCTACCGCTGCTACAACTGCGGAAATTCAATGGGCTGTTCATGAATAACGTCCGTGCCGTCGCATAAAAAAAATTGTGATGACGTAAATGTCCAAGTTGCATAAGGTTGGGTGAACCTGTACAAAAACATTAATGCCGTCAAGGATTTTTTTCGCGTTTAGGCTTGCAAGGATATCAGACTTTGATATGATCAGTCCGAAGGCGTCGGGGGGACAATAAAGGAGGACGGTGAGACGGCAGACAAATCGTTTGTCAGTACCCTTGTGGAGTTGGTGCGCTTATTTGCTATCGATTATTGGGTCGCTAAGCATGGATGCTTGCGGCCTTTCTTTGTGCGCATAGAACATGCTGGAAATTAACATTTTTGCCGGCACAGACAAGACACGTGACACATTTGTAACCTTTTTCCCGAAGATGTGCCAGGAAACCGGCCCGTAAGCCCTTGCCGGCAAAGCACTTCCACTAAAAACTTGCCTCTGGCACGCCACTTGCCCTTATACGGCCGTCCGGTCGATCGACACCGACGCGTGGAACGAGAAAGAGAAGAACTCATCTTTGTTAAGGAGCATTTAATGACCACCAGAGCAGCAGCCATGTTACTGTCAATTCTGATTACGGCGACTCTTGCACAACCTGTGCGCGCCGAACAGGCCGTCGGCCTGGAACTCACCGCCGACTTCTACAGCAAGTACATTTGGCGTGGCCAGAATCTTAACGATGACTACGCCTTCCAGCACGGAGCGGCGATCACCTTCGGCGGCCTCACCGCTGCTGTCTGGGGCAGCCTCGACTTGACGAACTACAGCGGCAACAGTGGCGAATTCACCGAAGTCGACTATTCGCTGGACTATTCCGGCGACGTACCCGGCATCGACGGCCTGAGCTTCTTGGTCGGCGTCATACACTACCACTTTCCAAGTATCGCAGGCGACACAACAGAGTTGTACTGGGGATTCGCACTCGACGCCCCGCTCAACCCGTCCGTAACCGTCTATCATGACATCGACGAAATAGACGGCACGTACATCTCCTTCGGCCTGAGCCACAGCATCGACCGGATCATTGAACTGACGCCCAACATGCCCGTCGGATTGGAAATCGGCGCAAGTCTCGGCATCGGCAGCTCAGACTACAACAAGGGCTATTGGGGCGTCAGCGGCATAAGAGCCAACGACCTTGCCTTCTCAATTGCCTTTCCAATGGAGATCGCCGGATGGACCTTCGCTCCGAGCATCAACTATGTCACGCTCGTAAGCGACGGACTGCGCAAAAGCGACGCCTATGCCAAAAGCAGCGACTACTTCTTCACCGGCCTGAGCCTGTCCAAGAGCTTCTGACAGGAAGGTAACGGCGTTACAATATAATGAATACGTCGGGTATAGTCGCTTATGGCGGCCCGCACCGGTCGCATCTGAGACAGAAACATCTTTTTCCTCGAATTGCAGGACTGCAAAAGGATCCGGACCGGTCGGCGGGGAAATGAGGCAATAGGTTAAACGCCAGTCTCCTGAGCCAGGGCCTCGCGCGATCCTCCCGCGTGAGGCCTTTTCTTGCGCATTCAGAAAGTGGTATGGGCACATTTCCAGACGCAGGGCTGGCGAATTCTCCGCAGTCCAACATCCAAAACCCGCTCCACAGTGACTTCGTAGAGCAAAACCGTTTGGGCAGAGGCCGAAATTTGGAGCATCTGTTCGCCGGGGGGGGAAATTTGGGCCTCTGGGGGCCCCGAACGGTTTTGCTCGCCCGTCCAATACCGCCTGCGCCCCAAATTACGAGGAGAATGCGTTCACCCTGTTTCCAGACGCAACACCTTTGACAAATCCGTCGCATTCCGATATCTCTGACATCTTGTCCGTGCCGCAATGAACAGTTGCCCCGTGCACACAGTATCGAGCTTTGCCATGACGGAATTTCAAGACCATAAGATACGATTGATGGAGCCCAGTTTCGAGCCTTATCGGCCGAAAAAACCGCCCGAATCCCGGGTCGCCGTGCTCATGAGCGGCGGCGTCGACAGTTCCGTCACTGCTCACCTCCTGCAAGAAGCCGGCTGGGACGTTGTCGGCGTTACAATGAAGATCCCCGCCGCCTGCGACACCGCAAAGCGAGGCTGCTGCGGAGCCGACGCAGCTTTCGTCTGCCATGAATTGAATATTCCCCACTACTTCGTCGACGTAACACAGGCATTTCAAGAGCTGATCATCCAGCGGTTCCGCAATGCTTACGCCGCAGGACGCACACCCAATCCGTGCGTCGACTGCAACACATTCCTCAAATTCTCCCTGGTCTGGGACCTGCTCGAAGTGCAATTCCAAACAGGTCGGCTGGCGACAGGCCATTACGCCCGCGTCATACCTGCGGACCGCGGCGCCGTACTCCAGTCCGCGGCCGACACCGCCAAGGACCAGAGTTACTTCATCTACGGCATCGACCGTAAGCGACTCGCCCGTTTCATGCTCCCGCTCGGCGACCGAACCAAGCCCGAGGTTCGCGCCGCCGCCGAACAACTTGGACTCAGCATCGCAGAAAAACCCGAGAGCATGGAGTTGTGCTTCGCCGGAGAAGCAGACTACCGAAAAGCCCTCGGCTCCTGCCAGGCCGATCAACCCGGCAACCTCACCGACATGAACGGCAAAATCATCGGCACGCATAAGGGCATCTCCAATTACACACTCGGTCAGCGGCGAGGACTCGGCTTCGCCGGCGGCGAGCCCCTCTACGTGGGAAGAATCGACCCGCAAACCAACACGGTCGCGCTCGGAACACGCCCGCAGGTCAGCCGCCGCGCCGTCGCCGCCGATGAATTCAACGTGCTCCTGCCCGACCTCCTCAAACCATCCGCCCGTCTCTTCGCCAAGATACGCTCCTACGGACCGCCGCACGCCTGCACCCTTGCCGACGTATCCGCTAATGAAGTCCGGGTGGAATTTGACGATCCGCAGTTCGCCCCCGCCCCCGGCCAGAGACTGGTCCTGTATAATGCCGACGGATACGTCATCGGCGGAGGCGAGATCCGGTAAACGGCTTGCTTAATCATCCTTGTGGGGGTATGATTTGACCATGAAAATACCTATAACAAAATACGGCCTGCCGCAGGCCGCCGTCTTTCCGGCAATTGTCGCCGGCGCAATGATCGCTGTCTGGCTGCTCGCCCGCGGTCGGTTGTCCGTCGGATGGATCGCCGCCGCCGAACTGCTCCTCTTAATTGTCCTGGTCTGGGTGCTCGCTTTCTTCCGCGATTTCGAACGCCGCATCCCCGCCGGCGACAACATCCTGCTCGCCCCCGCCGACGGCGTCATAGCCGACATACAGGAGGTCCCTAATCCCTTCGGCAAGGGACAGGCACTGCAAATCGGCATATTCCTCAACATCTTCAACTGCCACATTAATCGCGTCCCGTGTGCCGTCCGCATCGACCAGATCACCTACAAAGAGGGCCGCTTTGTCAACGCCATGCATCCCGACGCCGGCCGGGTCAACGAGTCAAACGATATCGACATGACCCGCCTGGCCGAGCCCGCCGACCGCCTCCGCGTACGCCAGATATCCGGCGCAATCGCCCGGCGAATCGTCTGCCGCGCATGCCCCGATCAGGAGTTCACCGCGGGACAACGCTTCGGCATGATAAAATTCGGGTCAAGAACCGAATTGCTCCTGCCGATGCGAGAGAATGCCAAATGCATGGTCACCGTCGGCCAAAAGGTTAAGGCCGGACTCTCCGTCCTCGTGAGGTACGACTGATGTCCCTGGAAAGCGAACGAGCACGAAAACGAAAGCTGCTTCGGCGCGTCCGCCGCCAGCGCCTCAAATACATCACCATCCTGCCGTCTCTCATCACACTGCTCAACGGCATCTGCGGCTTTGCGGCAATCGTCTTCGCCAGCAAGGGCATCGAGCACATGTCCGTCCGGCAGATCGACCTGCCCTATTTCGCCTGGTCCGGCTACATGATCTTTGTCGCCATGATCGCCGACATGCTCGACGGCCGTGTCGCACGCATCAGCAAGACAACCTCCAGCTTCGGCGGCCAGCTCGACAGCCTCTGCGACGCAATCAGCTTCGGCGTGGCCCCCGGTTTCCTCATGTTAATGGTGCTCGATCAGAAGCTCGAAGAAATGGTCGGCCCCAAATTCATTCTCGAAGGATTCGTCTATCGTTTCGTCTGGCTCGCCGCCGCCGCCTACATGGCCTGCGCCACCATCCGCCTGGCTCGCTTCAACGTCGAAAATGAAGAAGACGAGACTGCCCACATGAGCTTCGCCGGCCTGCCCACACCCGCCGCCGCCGGCGTCCTGGTCAGCCTCATCCTGTTCTATCAGGATATGCTCCTTCACGACCTGGGCGATTCCCCGCTTGTTCAGGTCGGCGAAACGCTTCTGGTCGCTTCGCTGCCTTTCGTCGCCATCGGTGTCTCAATCCTCATGATCGGCCGAATCCGTTACCCCCACCTCGTAAACATGTACCTCCGCGGCCGAAAGCCAATGACGCATCTCTTCTGGGCCGTTGTCATCTTCGGAATGATCGTGCTTTTCCGCCTCCAGACCGCGCTGGTAATCGCCTTCTGCGGATTCGCACTCAGCGGGTTCGCCCGATGGGTCGTCTATCGCATCAGAGTCCTCCGACGCGGAGGCCTCGACCCCGAGCCCCCAGTCCTCAGCGTAACAACACCCGACACCGGCGACATCCCCCAGTAGGGCATATTCGCCGCAAAATCAGGACGGTCGACTGCTGAAACAGCCCGCCCACATTAAGGCTTCTTCAGCGGAGCACTTCGCCCGTCAACCTGCACTGGCATGCGTTGCTCCGCCGCTTTGCCCGTTCCTATTACCTGTACATCATCCGTGCCATAGAAATACTGGCCTGACATGAGCCGACCGATCACGTACACTCTAATCTTGCCTTTGCTTTGAAGTGAATCAACCACGCTCTGCGTATCGAAAAACGCGAAGATCTGCCGCATCTTGCCCTTGTTGGACAACCGCCACAGCCGAGCGGTGACATCTCCCGGCTCCATCACCAACCCGTACCAATCGTCGATGCCCTCGCCGGCCACCTCGTCAGAGAGCTCCATGATCGCCAAGATACTGCGACTAGCGCTCTTCAGGTTTATCGTCTTTGGCATGATTCGTGCGATGCACTTTATCGCCTCAGTAATCACGATCAGAACCTCACACGGCTCCGATGTATCCCATCCATCGAATACAATAAGCTCGATCGCATAACTTCCCACCTCAAGCGTGATGCACGGATTGATGCCGGTGGCAATCTCCACCCCGTTCAACAGCCACCTGTATGACAATGTATCGCCATTTACATCGCTCGAAGCCGATGCGTCAAGCATAACCTCAGCAGTTCCGTCAATCCATGCATAGGCGACAACGTCTTGCCCCGCATTCGCTACGGGTGCTGCGTTCAGAACCTTGACAGCAACCTCAGAGGGCAGGGAATCGTCGACACCGTCACTGACCACAAGTGAAACGACATGTTCACCCCGGGGCAGTTCCAAAACCACATTCACACCCTCACAAGCCAGGACCTCCCCGTCAATCTCCCAGATCCAAACATAAGCTAATGTATCACCGTCGGCGTCGTAAGAACCGGACCCATCCAGACCGACTGTGGCAATACCGCCCGCGCCGGCATATAGCTCGACATTCTCTCCTGCATACGCAACAGGAATCTGGTTTACACGCTCATAAGCTCCCATGTCGAAGTCCGGCAATTCACCATTGTTGTCTACATCTGGAAAGTCAAAAGGTCGTGCATCGCCGCACAGATCCACGAAAACGCCCGCATCCGTTCCTGCATCGATACATGGTGATCCCGCTGACAATCGCCAGTCCTTAAGACCGGCATTCACAAACTGCGGATCGGCATCGATGTTTCCGTCCTCTGAACCACCCGCAAAACAACTGTAGGTTATTGTGGCATTGCAGCCTGCCAGGACATCTCCGCTGTTGCCCCAAATAATACAATTTGTCAACGTACCGTCGCACTCGTTCAGTACACCTCCGTCAACTGCGAAGTTGTCGACAATCGTACAGTGAACTAAAGCTCCGTCGCAGTTGTTAAGCCCGCCGCAATACTCCGCCACATTGCTGCTTATCAGACAGTTTGTAATACTTGCGGTGCAGCCAGCCAGGCCGCCGCCTGTGTCCGCTCTGTTCTCGCTGACGATGCACGCAATCAGAGGTCCGGCCAGGCCATGCACCCCGCCGCCTCTATTCTCCGCAACGTTGCCCCTGATAATGCAGTTGGAAATCTCCGCCCTTGTCCCGTTACCGCGAATGCCCCCGCCGGCGAGGCTCGCATGCCCTCCCGTGATAGTAAATCCGCTCAAGCGACACTCCCCAGTTTCACTGCCGTCGAACACGACCACCGACCCGCTGCCGCTGCCTTGTATAATGGTGCTTTTCGTTCTTGATATGTCTGCCGGGTCCCAGGAACGGAGGTTGATGGATCGCCCGGCAAAGTCAAGGTCCTCCTGATACAAACCTTCATTCACGATGATTGTGTCCCCGCTGACTGCCTTGCGAAATGCCCTGTAAATACTCGCATAAGCACTCGAAGCGCTCAGACCGTCATTATTGTCATCTCCGTAAATCGCATCGACATAGTACACCTTGTTCTGCACGGCAAAATACGGATAGCCCTTGCCCTCGTCGATTGACCAGATATCTTCGACTCCGTTTGCAGTCTCACCTGCAAAGTCCCAGCCCTTCGCAAGATAAAAACGCGAACGATGCATATCAAGAGTCATGTACCCATGGCAATTGACCGGGTTAGGCGCCCCTTCCAGCACCTTTGCAGCCCCATAATACGTGCCGCTCACCTGCCTGTCCCATAGCGAATCTGCCAGATACGAATCCGGGTGCACATGGTACCCGACAAGACCGCCAATCGCATTATATGGTTCGCTCAGTATCCCCGCTGCATAACACCGCACTATTCTGCCGCCCAGGACATTACCACCGGCAAGACCCCCTACTCCGGAAGTACCGTGTACCTCGGCTCTCGCGTAACAGTCGTATACCTGCCCGTGATTATCGCCCACGAGTCCCCCGCACAATGTACTGCCCGTGACTTTGCCGGAGCCAAAGCTCCGAAGAATGCTGCCGGTGTTGCGCCCAACCAGTGCTCCCGTATCTCGAGTACCGAAAACAACGCTGTCAGAGCTGCAATTAATGATACAGCCGCTCGACGAGCCGACCAGACCGCCGGTCCTCTGTTTGCCGCCGACCAGGCATTTGGCGTGACAGTCAGACACTGTTCCGCCCGCCCAAACCACCGCGATGAGCCCCCCAACAGTCAACTCGCCGCCCAAAGAGCCGGTTACACTGCATCCCGAAACCGTACCCTCCACCAGGTCATTTACAAGACTGGCAACATACTTGCCCCCCTGCATTTCTACATCCTTGAGCACAACATTTTTGATGATGGCATTGGGCCCGTTTACACGCCCGAAAAGCGCGCTAACATCATGCGCCAAATTCAGAATCTCACGATCGTTCCCCTCAAATACGCCGCTGAAGTCTCCTGTCAGAAAGACACCTATGGCATTGAGCCCCTCCCGTGGAATCTCGCTCAGGTCGATATCCGCCATTAGCTTGAAGTGCTTGTCCCAGTCGCCGGGACGAAGCCCTATCATACGAAAATGCTCTGCACTCCATATCTGATAAGGCTGCGCCGCAGTGCCGTCCCCTCCGCCGTACTGGGCCATTGAGGAAACAGAAGACTGTACAACAATGGAAATGAATAGCCAAACAAACCTTTGCCGCATGAGGAATCCTCCCTTCCCGGCGGGCGCGACGCGCCCACCATCATCGTAAGGCCACTATTTATTCGCCGACCTCCCAAATCGCAGCCGGCTCGCTATGGATTCATGATACAATTGTAGTGAAACTGCTGCCGCGCAGCAAAGGAATTTCTCTCAGAAGAACACCTTTTTACCCGCCCGACGCGTCCGACTGCCCCTCAGCCACAAAAAAGGCCCGTGCGGTCTTTGCCGCACGAGCCCATGTCGATCCCTGACATTTCAAACCCGCATCGATCCCGACGCGAGACTATTTCTTCTCGCCCATCAGCTCGGCAATCTTCGGCTCCATCGCCTCCGCCCAGATCTGGTACCCCTTCGTGTTCGGGTGCAGAAAATCAGGCATGATCTCCTTGCTCAGCTCCCCATCCGGTTCGAGAAACTTCGCATTGATGTCCAGGTAGTGAATCATCTTCCCATCGGCGATCTTCGACGCCAACTCGCTCGCCTTGGCGTTCTTCTCCCGCTGAGGACACGGCTGCGGCGCCCGCGGAAATATCGCCAGTATGAGAATCTTCATCCGAGGCAGTTCGGCCCGCAGTTTCGCGCAGATCGCCTTGATCCCGTCGGCGATCTCCTCGGCCGTGTTGTCGTTGCCGTTGGAGTTGTTCGTACCGATCATGATCACCGCCAGCTTCGGGCTGATTCCCTTGATCTCGCCATGATCCAGTCGCCAAAGCACATGCTGAGTACGGTCGCCGCTGAAACCCATGTTCACCGCCTTGCGCGGAGCATAGTATTTCTCCCACAACTCCTTGCCTGCCCCCTCCCAGCCGTGCGTGATGCTGTCGCCGATCATCAGAAGATCGACGTCGCCCTGCCGCACCCGCTCCTTGACCGCCTCATGACGGGCCGCCCACCAGTCCATCCTGTGCGCCGGAACAACCGCCGAATGCTGCGCAAAAGCCCCGACCGACAGAAAGCAAACCAGTAGAAACATTCGCTTGTAAATCATGGATATCCTCCTTTGACGGTGAACCAAACATCTCGCCTGTGTCAAACCATTGCGCGGAATTATAGCGTATAGACCCGCCGACGTAAAGACCTTGTCCGATATTTTCTTGACGCGACTTGGCGCCTCCGGTATCCTGTAGTTGGCGGTCGGCCAAACTCTGTTTAATCGAGGTGACGTATGAACTTGCGCAATCAGTTGGTTCTGGCGGGCATAATCGTTTTGGCATCCGTTAATGCAAATATAACGGCCGCCGAAAGAATCGGCCGCGGCCTCGTAGCCGTCGAACGCCCCGACGGCGCCGTATTCCTGAGCTGGAGGCTCCTGGCAGACGATCCCGAAGACATCGCTTTCCGGATCATGCGAGCCCAAGAAGACGCCGAACCAACCTGTCTCACGCCCGACCCCCTCAAACCGACATGCTTTATTGACACATCCGCCCGACAAGGCAAAGCGTACACATATCAGCTCCGCGCCGCCGGAAATGACAAAACCCTGGCAGCCGCCTCCGTCAAACTCACCGGCAGCCCAAACCCGTACATAAGCATACCCCTTGCCGGCGACTATGACTTCCAGAAAGTCGGCGTTGCCGATCTCGACGGCGACGGCGAATACGAGTACCTCATCAAGCAGCCCAACTTCAACACCGATCCCTATCAAATGCCCGGCTACTGGAAGCCCAGCACCACTACATACAAGATCGAAGCCTACAAGGCCGACGGAACGCTGCTCTGGCGACATGACATGGGCTGGTCCATCGAAGCCGGCATCTGGTACTCGCCCTGGATCGTCTACGACCTCGACGGAGACGGACGCGCCGAGGTCTACTGCAAGGCGGGCGAAGGAGACCCCCGC
>Ga0334882_1001217_pt1 | contig 31960 bp, 31 predicted proteins | sample GraSluR1_MG_5_FD_207226 | JGI IMG/M metagenome (GOLD analysis project Ga0334882, IMG submission 207226) | Sludge microbial communities from methane-producing bioreactor in Wageningen University, Netherlands - Granular Sludge_15_04-R1 | ecosystem: Engineered > Bioreactor > Anaerobic >... | reverse complement strand
CGTAGACGCCATCGACGCTGACTGACAATTTGATGAAAATCGGGAGGTTCCGAGAGGTGAGGGTCTTATCCCCTTAATCCGGATCCTCCTCCTCTTTAAGGAGAAATTCAAATTCCTGAGAGGAAATCAGCTCTTCGTCGGCGTTACCCTCTCCCCGGTCCTCGAGCATACCGCTGAGTTCCGAAACCTGGTTCTCGTGGAGGACCGTCAGGGAAGCCCCGTCCCCGGCTTCCAGGTAGCCCTGTTCCGCAAGGTCGGACAGGAGCCGGATGAACCTTTGATTGGCCAGCATTAAAACTCTCAGATTCTCCTGCCGCTTCAGGGTGTGGGGTGACTCATCCATCTGGGCCCGAACCTTTCCCAGGGATTCGCTGATGAAGCGAGCATCCTTGAGGAAACGGTCCGAAAAAAGAGCGGGATCCAAAGCAAGATTCAAACCCTTTTCGAGGAGTTTGGTCCTTTCGGTAATAAAAAAGACATTATCTTCATAATCAATCATTTTCGTCATCAGGGTTCCCTCTATAAGCGAGGCCTGGTTCTACGGCTAAAACCTTCTCCGGCACCTCTTTACGATAATCGGCTTACCCGGGGGACGACTTGACAGGCAATCGACGCCCATGGTACTTTAGGTCGACCTCTTTATCCGTCCTCACCGGGGCGGATCATTAAGTCCAAAAGGAGGAAACATGCGTAACTACGAAGCTGTTTTTATTTTCAGACCTGAAGAGGATGTGTATAAAAAAGGTCTGGAGCTCATGAGGGAAGAGTTGAAGAAGGCGGAAGCCGTTATCTCCAAAGAGGAAGATCTCGGTGTCCGTGAACTCGCCTATCCGATCAAAAAAGAAGCTAACGGTCACTACCACTGTTTCTACATCGAAGGAAAGCCCGAATCTATTGCCGGTCTTGACCGACAGGTGCGGCTGACAAAAGAAGTTCTGAAGCACCTTTTCGTACGTCAGGATAACTAGTTACAAAAGGAGCAGTAGATGGCCAACGACATTAACCAGGTAATACTTGTAGGAAGACTCACCAGAGACGCGGAACTCCGTTATTCCGGCGGAGGTATGGCGGTGTGTAAGTTTTCCTTGGCTGTGAACCGAAGAAAGAGGTCCGGTGAACAGTGGGTTGACGAAGCTAACTTTTTTGATGTGGCGTATTTTGGTAAAGCCGCCGAAGCGGTGAGCCAGTACCTTCAGAAGGGTAAGCAGGTGGCTGTCCAGGGAGAGCTCCGACAGAATCGATGGGAACAGGACGGGCAACCCCGCAGCAAGGTGGAGATTGCCGCTAACAATGTTCAGCTCCTGGGCGGATCCGGTGGGTCCGGCGGAGCCGGCGGGAACTACCAGCAGCGGGGAGGACAGCAGGGAGGCGGGAATTACGGTTCCTTTAACAGCCCTGCTCCCCAGGAGAGTTCTGCTCCTTCCGTTGATTTTGAAGACGACATACCATTCTAATTGAGGAGAAACTGATGTCTGCGGACGAATATCAAGAAAGAGATGACGCCCCCCGGGGCGAAGGCGCCGGCGGTTACGCGAGACGTGACGGCGGTGATAGCCGCGGTGACCGCGGCGGAGACAGAGGCGATCGCGGCGGTATGAGAGGCCGGGGTGGGAAAACTTTTTTCCGGCGGAAGGTGTGTAAATTCTGTGTTCAGAAACTCACCGTGGATTACAAGAACCCCGAATCCTTGAGAAGGTTCATCACCGAGAGAGGAAAGATCCTTCCCCGAAGAATTACCGGAACCTGTGCCAAACACCAGCGGGCCCTGTCTCAGGAAATTAAGCGCAGCCGTGTGCTGGCTTTCCTTCCCTACGTAAAGAGATAACCATCGACGGTTTAAACCGGAGGAAAGGGGTGCTGAGCACTGTCTGGGAGAACCGGTACGGCAGGCTGGCTCTGCTCTGCGGGGCCTCGCTGGCCCTGGCGCAGCTGCAGCTGTTCTTTTTCCTGTTTGTGGTTCCCCTGCATCTGCTCTACCGCGTTCAGGGGCGACGATCCTTTTTTCTGGGAGCCCTGCTGACGACCGCCGCCCTGGCGGGGCAAATGCTGGTGGACCTGTCAGCCCTGGAAGAACAGGAGCTGTTCCGGCTCTTTATGCTGGTTCAGGCCTCGGTGCCTGTGATGCTGCTGACAGGGGTCTACATGATGCTGGACCGGGAAACCTTCCGTTTTAACGGAATCTACCGGTTTCTGCTGGCTCTGCTGGTGGTGGGTATCATCGGATTCCTGGTTTTTCCCAGGGTTTTCAATAATGAAACCCTGGCCCGGCTGATCCAGAGTCAGTGGGAGCAGATGGGCCGGTTGTTTACCGCCGGCAATCGGGTGGAAGGGGGAATGGAGGATGCCCTGATTCAGGAATTCTTCCGGTCTCCCGAGCTCTGGACGGAAATGACGGACCTCTTTTTGAGGACCTGGCTGGTGGGATTTGCGGGAATCATCCTCTTTTGCTGGAGGCTGGGCGAGCGGTTCTGGTACACCCTGAGGCTGCGCTCGGCGCTGACCCGGGGAGAGGAGATAACGGCCCTTAAGCCTCCGGGGCTATTGACCGGTTTTCGGGTACCCCAGAGCCTGTTGTGGCCTTTTCTTCTGGCATGGGCGGTGATTCTTGTTCTGCACCTTTTTCCGGTGCCCCTTCTGCGGTATCCTTTCTGGAACATCGGCCTGGTGCTGCTGTTCCTCTACGGGCTGCAGGGCATGGGGCTGATTCAGTACCTGGCGAACCGGCGGGGCCTTCCCCGGGCCATGAGGTTTTTCGGGCTGATGCTGATCATGGCTCTCTTCATGAGGCCAGGATGGAACAGTATTGTCATTATCGGGATCCCTGCATTTGGTTTATCCGAATACTGGGTTCACTACAGAAAACAGAGATAGGAGTTTAGAGACGTGAAAGTAATACTAAACCAGGATGTACATAATCTGGGAGAGGAAGGAGATGTGAGGGAAGTAGCCCCCGGTTACGCCCGGAATTATCTTATTCCCCAGGGATTGGCTGTTCTCAATACCAAGGGAAACCTGGCTCTCTTTGAAAGCCGGCGCAATGCCATTGAGAAACGAAAGGAAGAGAAGCGTAAAGATGCCCTGTCCCTTAAAGAAAGGCTGGACGGTCTGACCCTTACCATTGAAACAAGCTCCGGTGATACCGGGAGGCTTTTCGGTTCTGTCACCAACGCCACCGTGGCTGAGGAACTGGCTAAACAGGGCTTTGAGATTGAGCGCAAGAGGATTGAACTTCCTGAACACGCCCTCAAAATGACCGGAAATTACAAGGTCAGGATCAAGCTTTACGACAACAATGTCTCCGAAGTAACCTTGGTGATCACCAGCCCCGAGGTTCGCAGGAAGGAGGAGGCGCTTAACAAGGCTTCCGAGGCTCCCGCTCCCAAGGCAGCACCTCAGGTTGAGGAGATGAGGGAAGAAGATTCCCAGAGCGAAGCTGAGTTCAGTGAAGAGGCTTATGAGGCGGCCACCGCCGCTTACGAATCCGACGACGAATAAAAAAGGCACAGCCTTAGATGATACCGGCTTTGCTGAAGGATAAGGTGCCTCCCCACAACGATGAGGCGGAGATGGCGACCCTTGGGGCGCTGCTTCTGGACTCTGAGTCGCTGGGGACGGTACTTCAATTTCTCAGGGCCGGTGATTTTTACAAATCCGCCAATGCCAAAATTTTTGATGCCATCGTTGAGCTTTCCAACAGCGGAGAACCCATAGACCTTATCACACTGACAGACCAGCTCCGATCGCAGGGCCAGCTTGAAGGCTGCGGCGGAGCCGGCTATATCTCATCCCTTACCTCGGTGGTACCCACCAGCGCCAACGTGGAGTACTACGCCAAGATAGTCCAGGACAGCAGTATCCGTCGGACCCTGAGCCGGGTGGCTCAGGAGATGGTGGCCAACGCCCATGATGATACCCAGGAAGCCCGGGTGATCATAGAAGAAGCGGAAAAAACCATCTTTGAGATCACCGACAAACAGCAGACCAGCCGCTACAAAGGGGCCGACGAGATAATCTCAAAAACCATCGAAGCCATCGAGAAACTCTACCACAACAAGGACAGCTACACCGGAGTCCCCAGCGGGTACGTCGATCTGGATACCCTGACCAACGGGTTCCAAAAATCCGAGTTCATTGTCATAGGGGCCCGGCCCTCGGTGGGAAAGACCGCCTTCGCCCTGTCCATGGCCGCCAATATGGCGGTGAAACGACAGATTCCCGTGGCCTTTTTTACCCTGGAAATGTCCGACCAGGCGCTGATGCAGCGTCTCTTGGCCAGTGAAGCCCGAATCCGGTCCGAGGCACTCAGGTCGGGCATGCTGAGGCCCACCGACTTTGACGCCCTCACCGAGGCGGCCAGCCGCATCTACGAAGCGCCCCTGTACATTGACGATACCCCCAACATGAAGCTTCTGGACCTTCGGGCCCAGGCCCGGAGAATGCGGTCCCGGGAGAAGGTGGAAGTGATCTTCATCGACTATATCGGTCTGATCGAACCGGAGAGTAAAAACAACGTGCCCCGCCATGAACAGGTGGCGGAAATTTCCCGGTCCATCAAATCTCTGGCCCGGGAGCTGGAAATCCCCATCATCTGTCTTTCCCAGGTGGGTCGACAATCCGAAGGAAAGGCTCCCTCCCTGGCGGATCTGCGGGAGTCGGGCTCCATCGAACAGGACGCCGATGTGGTTCTTTTTCTTCACCGGGATCGGGAGCAGGACGCTTCCAGTATTGAAACTCAGCTGATTGTGGCAAAACAGCGTAACGGCCCCATCGGTACGGTGAACCTTGCCTTCCTGGCCAAATACACCCGTTTTGAATCTCTCACCAAAGGCGCAAGCCGCTGAGGTTGAACAGGGAAAAAGGGTTGCCATCTGCCTTCTACCTTAACTATAATACGGGTAACAGGAGTAAATATGGGAATTCGGGATGAGTACAACTTTGAGTTTCTTGTGAATGAATCGGAGCGCCTGGTTTTCGATCAGCTGGAGTCGCAGCTATCGGCTCCGGAAAATCGCGGAGTCTGCCGCTGTGAGGATTGTGTCATGGACATGGCCGCTCTTGCTCTGAACGCCGTTAAGCCGATGTACCGGGCGTCGCTGATGGGAAACCTTTACGCCTCCGCCCTGGAGGGGTCTCCCGAAGAGGAAGAGGCCCGGCTGGCCGTGGCCCGTTCCATTAAGAAAATCTCCGGGAATCCTTCCCACGGAAAATAGACTTAGCAAGCAGAATTTTTCAAAGTCTGAAGTTTTCCGTGTTCAGCTTTTTCGTTGAGGAGCCTTCAAAAACCGACAGGTATTTTTCTCCTCCCGGGGAGGACTGAAAGCGGCCATCCGGCAGGAGGGCTACCCAGTGGTCGTCGGAGAACAGGTAGAGGGTATACGCCAGTGTACCCGCCCTGATGTTCCAGAACCCCAGGGAACCATCCTTGTTGAGGGCCACCAGAAAATCATCCAGGGTGATGATCTTTCCCGGAAGCCCGGGTCCTTCTTCGAAAGGGGTAAACCCTCCCCAGTAGAGCATATTGATGCCCCGGCTTCCCAGGGAAGTAAAAATCCGGGAACCCTCCTTTTCCACCAGCATATGGGCGTCAAGATTTTCACCTATCACTGTGGAGAGGGTCTCGATTTTTTCCCACCGATCCCCGTCATGAACCTTGAGAACGGTTCTCAGATGCCTTCGTCTCTCTTCAATTCCCAGCGAATATAGCCTTTTTGTAAGCGGATCATAAATAAGCTGAAAAGTGAGAAGGTTGGTATCCGCCAGGTCCACCGTTTCTCCCGTCAGGGTGTTTAATTGAAGCAGGGGTGTCGATATGGTGGAGCTTTGGCCCCGTCCTGCCACGAGGGTGTAATCGTTGGTGAACGCCAGGCTCTGGATACCGAATGAGGAAAAGGAAAAGCGGATTTCACCGGTGGTAAGGTCGATGAGATGGATGTCCCCCTTCCTGTCCAGGGCAGCCACCTGATGCCCCCTGACGGTGAGGGAATTAAAGGCATAGGGATAACCGCTGTATTCCAGGAGGTAATCACCTTCCGGCGACACCAGGGCTAATACGCCCTCCGAACCATCCCTGTTAAAAATGAGAAATGATTCCCCGTCATAATCAACAATGCCCGGGCGTCCCCCAAAGGATATTTTCCTGTCGCCCAGGTTAAAGTTTTGGGAATCAAGCCTGCTGTCCGCCTGAAGAAACCGGTTCTCCAGGATAAAAAGTTCCCGGCTTGTTCCAATGAGCATGTGTTGGGAGCCGGCTCCTAAATCCGTGACGGTGCGCAGGCGGGTTGAGGCATACAGGCTCATCTTTTCCCCGGTCAGCGAAAAGGTATGCAGCTCTCCGGTGGGAAGGGCAAAGAACAGAGCATCCGACAGGGTCAAAAGGCTGTTGATCCTCCGCAATCCCAGGTTCGTGTAGTTCCCCGCAGGAACCAGGGATGCCCCGTCGATCCTATAGAGGGAAAGGCGGTAACCGCTGTTATGTTCATGATAGACCGAGAGGAGGTCTCCCGAGGATGACAGGTTCATCTGATTTATTACAGGAAACGGAATTTGCTGGCGGGGAGTGCCCGAAACAAGGTCTACCAGCAACAGGCCCTGGTTGTTGGTGGCCGCCATATACCTGCCGTTGGGGGTAAACTGGATCCGGGTCAGGTTGGCCAGGGTGGAGATCCTTTGCCTCATGGTCCCCTCCTGGATATCCCAGTACTGTATCGATCCGGAAGGGCTGTAGGTAAGGATGGTTCTTTCGCTGCCGCTGATGAAGGCTTCGGAGACTATGCCGAACCCTTCGGTAAGGTAGGGAAGGACAGCGCCGCTGGAAGTGTCAAGAAAGGTGAGGCTCTGGTATTTAGTCACTCCGTAGACCAGAAAACTTCCGGTGGGTGAGTATTTCATGAACAGGGGCAGTTCAGATAGCTTGTAGCTGTCCTTCTGTAAGCCCTCCTTCCAGTCCCAGACGGTTAGGATGAAGCTGTTCAGACTGTCCGAGGTAACTACGGCAATTTCATTTTTGGCCGGATGGAGGGCGGCCATCCTCAGGGGGAACCGGGAGAGTCGCTGGTCATAGAATTTTTCTCCGGTGTTCCGATCCCAGACCTCGAGATTTCCCGCTTCCCCTCCGGTAAAAATAAATTGACCCTGGGCATCGGTGAGCATGAAAGCGGCGGGCCCGCCGGGGCCGGAATTCAGGATAAATCTCGGTTCTTCGCTGTGGAGGGGGAAGGACAGCGAAAGTAGGAACAGTATGGCCCATGCAGAAAAGATGCGCTTGCCGCGAAGTCTCATGATTAATCCTCTTTCTCGGTAAAGATCTTGTTGACGGAGATATAGGGGGGCTGAAAAAGAAATCCGAATTCTTCGGTTTCAGCCCGTTCATCGAGAGATTCTAGGGTTTTGATATAGAGCTCCCGGGGAAGAGAAGACACGGCGATCTCCCCGCTGCGGATTCCTGATATATGAAAGGTCAGTTTCTCCGGTGTGCCATGGTCGTAGAGAATCCGGACTTCCTGGTTGTCGCACTTTTGAAGGAGAAAGAACTTGATGGTTTCCACCGCCCGGGGATCCAGGTCATCCCGGAGAAGCTTGATGAACTCCACCAGCTCGGGAAATCCTATGACCAGCCGGGAAGACGGGCAGTCCACCTCTCCCCGCAGAAACGGGTCCCTCTGCTGTTCCGGCAGATAAAGAAGGGTCATGCCCCGGGAGGGGAGAGAAAAAACGGTGGTTATTTCCGGTTTCAGCAAGGTTCCGCACTGGGGGCACCGGAGAGTCTGAAAACTGCCGTTTAAGATATCATCCTTAATTCTCTGATCTTCCTCCAGGTTGATAAGATCGGGAAAATCAGCGGAAACTTCGTGGTCACAGAAACAGGTAATAGTCATATCTCTCCTCGGTAAACCCTTCCTATCGTTGAAAGAGGAAGAGGATGTCATTATAAGTGGTGAATAATATTAACATGAGCAGCAGAAAAAAACCAACCATTTGGAACCGGTAGAAAAGAACCGGTTTCAGAGGCTTTCGGCTTACCATCTCAAAGAGGTTGGCCGCCACCATTCCTCCGTCCAGAAGGGGGATGGGGAGCAGATTCATGAAGAAGAGGGCGATGCTGATGAACCCGATAAACCGCAGGTAGGAGGTTATCCCCTGCCGGAACCCCAGGGAGAACCCCTGGCTGGCCACTTCACCCACGAAATAGGTGATGCGGATGGGGCCGGAGACGGCGTCACCGACGGCCATACCGCTGAAAGGAAGGTAGAGAAGGCTTTTAACCGAAAGAATAAGGGTGGAAACACTTTCGGCGGCCCCCCTGGCCAGGGCTTGAAAGGGGTTCACCCGGGGGCTTGACAGGGTGATTCCGGAAAAGCCCAGGCCCAGGGGATCGTTGCCCTGATCGTTATAATGAGGTACCACCATAAGGTTGACCGAATCGCCGTTTCGCCGCACCGTCAGGGCTAGTTTATCCGGCTGCTCCTGCATCACCGCCATGAGGTCCAGCTGATGACGCAGGGGGGTTCCATTGGCGGTGACGAGGCGGTCGCCGGCCTGTAAGCCGCCTATTTCGGCGGCGCTTCCCGGAACTACCTGTTCCACCACCGGGTCAATCCAGGCGGAAACGCCGATTTTCCCCATCCCTGAGGAGGGGTCTTTTTCAGGGGTGACCTGTAGGATGAACTCCGCTCCGTCACGCTGAACCACCACCTCCAGGGTGTCCTCAGGATTGACGGAGAGAATCTCCCTCAGGTCATCGAAGTGGTCCACTTTCCGCCCTGCCACTTCAACGATACGGTCTCCCGTTTCGATTCCTCCCCGCCGGGCAGGGGAGGGTGTAGAAGAAGAGAAGAGGGGATAATCGTCGGTGAGGACCACCCTGTTGGAATAGGTGAAGGTGGTAAAGCCGATCTGCCATACCATCGCAAAAAGCAGGATGGCGAAGAAGAAGTTGCCGAAAGGGCCCGCCAGGTAGGTGAGAATCCTGCGCAGCGGAGAAACCCCGAAGAGGGTTCCCGGTTCCTTGGGGATGGTTTCCTCCCCCTTTTCCAGGGCCCCCTGGAGCATCTTTTCTCCCTTCATCTTGCAGTATCCCCCCAGGGGCAGAAGGGAGAGACGGTATTCGGTGCCCCGCCAGGTCCGGCCGATGAGTTTTTTCCCCCAGCCGAGGCTGAAGGCTTCCACTTCGATTCCTACCGCCTTGGCGCCCAGCAGATGGCCCAGCTCATGGATAAAAACAACAATTCCCAGCCCTAATATGCCGAGAAGAATACTTCCGCTCATCAGATAAATCTCCTTAGCTCGGCGGCGGCTTCTCTCGCCGCCTGATCGGTATGTCTTATTTGTTCGAAATCCTTCTGTTCCCGGGACCAGTCTTTCTGTAAAACCCGGTCCACCAGGTCGGGAATCCCTGTGAAAGACAGCTCTTCCATGAGAAAGGCATCCACCGCCACTTCGTTGGCGGCGTTATAAGCGATGGGATATCCGCCCCCCGCCTGGAGAGCCTGGTAAGCCAGGGGTATCATGGGAAACTGGTTCCCGTTCACCGGCGCGAAGGTGAGCTCCAACCCCTCAAGGTCGAGAGGCTTCAGGGACGATTCCAGGATATCCGGATAGGTCAGGGCATTTTGAATGGGATGAACCATGTTGGGTGGGCTGATCTGGGCATAAAGGACACCATCTCTGGTGCGAATAAGAGAATGTACGTGACTTTGGGGATGGATGATGACCTTGATCTTTTCCGGCGGCATATTGAAGAGGTAGAAAGCCTCCATGATTTCCAGCCCCTTGTTGGCCAGGGTGGCGGAGTCGATGGTGATCTTGGGCCCCATATTCCAGGTGGGATGATGGAGAGCCTCTTTCACAGTGATGCGCTTCATTTCTTCCGGGGAATAGAGCCGGAATGGTCCCCCCGAGGCAGTCAGAATCAATTCTTCCGCCGGTCCCGGTTCTTCCCCTCTGAGCAGATGATCGAGGGCGGAGTGTTCCGAATCGACCGGCAGGATACGGGCACCGTTCTGTCGGGCCAGGTCGAAAAGAAGTCTGCCCCCCAGGATGACCGATTCCTTATTGGCCAGGGCCAGATCCCTGCCGCACCGAAGCGCTTCCAGGGTTGGTTCAAATCCGGCAGCGCCGGAAATCCCGTTAAGAACCATTTCCGCCTGGGTTTCCCTTATGAGGGCAACCAGTCCTGCGGCACCGCGGTAGGGAAAGCCGGAGGCACCCTCTGTGCCCGACAGGGCCAGCCGGGTGACCCCCCACTCTTCACCCAGAATCTTGAGGGCGGCGGCGGAGCCGTGGGCGGAAAGTCCCACCACCTCAAACCGGTGAGAAAGCTCCCGGCAGACCGCAAGACTGTTCTTTCCGATTGATCCTGTGGCGCCCAGTATGATAATTCGTTTCTTATCCATATCTTATCCGTCCTGTCCTGTCCTGTACCAGCCGGGATAGCTCTGAAGATCGTAATTTTCAGGACTATCCACAATGGGAGAGTCAAATTCCATACGTTGATATTTTTGAGATTCTCCCGGGAAAACGCCGAATGAAAACCGTTAACCGGAACACCCGAGGGGAAAACCCTGCCGCAGGGGGTTAGAAGAGCGCTCCGATGATGAAATAAAAGAAGGGGGCGGCAAACATCAGGCTGTCCAGAGAGTCCAGAGCCCCGCCCCGGCCGTGGAGGAGGGTTCCGGAATCCTTGACGCCGGCGCTTCGTTTGAGTGAAGATTCCACCAGATCTCCGATCACTGCCAGGATGCTGACACCCGTGGACAGAAGAATCAGGGCTCCCCATCTGCCTTGTATCAGCCCGGGAAAAACCAATCCACAGACCAGCCCGGCCAGAAGGCTCCCCGCCCATCCTCCGAATAAACCGGCCACGCTTTTATTGGGGCTGACGGGGAAAATTCCCTTGTTGTTCCGGCCCAGTCTGGTTCCGACAAAATAGGCCCCGCTGTCGTTGCAGAAGACCATGGCGAGAAATGTCATCATGGCCGGCCCCGGGTAGGGGAGAAAACTGATACTCACAATAAACGCCATGAAAAGGCCGGGATAGAGAAGCAGGCTCAAGGTTCCGGAAAGACGGATCAGGGAGAACTCCACAGCCTCCTGATGGCGTTCCAGGCCTTCCCGGGCTGAAATCAGTACCGCCGCTGTTATGATCACCGCGGGGACCACCCAGGACGGAAAACTGAGAATGTGATTGAGATAGATCAGGGCCGGGGGAAGGGCGGCGGCGAACCCCGCAAGCCCTCGTGAAATCTGCACCCCCCGGGCTGAATGGAGGGCGGCCATCTCGATACCGCCGATAAAGGCGAAGAAGAGGGACAGGATGTTCAGGGCCAGGTGGTTATACCAGGGAAGGTAGTTGATGATTATAATGAGGGCGGGAACAAAAAGCGCCGCCAGGATGATTCGTTTCATGAGATTGCTCAATTTGTTCCCCCAAATCTGCGATGGCGTTTCATGAAACTCGAAACCGCTTCTTTTAGATCCTCGGCGGTCCAGTCAGGCCAAAGCTTGTCAGAATAGTAGAATTCGGTATAGGCGCTCTGCCAGAGCAGAAAATTACTCAGCCGCTGTTCGCCGCCGGTGCGGATGATGAGGTCGGGTTCCGGTGTTTCCGGTGCATCAAGGCTTGCGGAAATTGCCTCTTCGGTGAGGTTTTCCGGGTCGATGGTCCCTTCCCGGGAGGCCGTGGCGTACCAGCGGCGGAAGGCCCGGATGATTTCATCCCGCCCTCCGTAATTAATCGCCAGGTTTACCGTCAGCCCGGTGAACACAGCGGTATCACGGATCACATCCAAAATTTCCCGGCGGACCGTCTCAGGAAGGCCTTCCATATCACCCACATGACCCACCCTGATGCTGTTTTCTTTGTAAAACCGGGCTTCAGCCTTCAGGTGCTGCCCAATGAGGTGCATGAGAAAGGAGACCTCCTCTTCGGCCCTCTTCCAGTTCTCCGTGGAGAAGGTGTAGAGAGTGATATAGCGGATGCCCATGTCAGAGGCGGCCTTGACGATTTTCTTGGCCGTATCGAGACCCTCCCGGTGTCCGGCCGTACGCGGTTTGCCCTTTTCTTTGGCCCAGCGGCCGTTCCCGTCCATGATGATACCGACATGGACCGGAACAGACGGGACGGGGAGGTTGGTCATAGAGGCTTAGATCTCCATTATTTCTTTTTCTTTCTCGTCAAGAACGGCATTGATCTGTTTTACGAATTCATCGGTGAGTTTCTGGACCTTATCATTGCCGGATTTTTCATCGTCTTCGCTGATGTCGCCGGCTTTGCTCATTTTTTTCAGTTCGTCGTTGGCTTCCCGGCGGATGTTCCGGATGGCCACCCGGCTCTGTTCGGCGGCGTTCTTGGCCAGCTTTACGTACTCCTTTCGGCGCTCCTCCGTCAGGGGCGGGATGTTGATCCGTATCACCTTGCCATCGTTGTTGGGGTTTACCGAGAGTTCCGATTTGTGAATGGCCTTCTCGATTTCACCAAGCATATTCTTGTCCCAGGGCTGGATAACCACGAGCCTGGCTTCGGGCACCGAAATGGTGGCTACCTGGTTCAGGGGGGTGGTGTTGCCGTAGTACTCCACCTTGACCTGGTCAAAGAGGGATGAAGAAGCGCGACCGGTACGAATGGAATTGAAGTCATCCTTGAGAGCGGCCACACTCTTTCCCATTTTATCTTCCGCTTTGTCTAAAACATCCTTCATGACAGCCTTCTCCTTTAAATAAGGGGGCCGGCGTAAATAATTCCTTAACCGGCCCCGTTAATTATACCAGCTCTTCTCCGAGCTTGAAACTCACGTATTCGGCAATGGCGATTTTTCCGCCCACCTCTTTGCTGAGGCCTTCGAGAATCTTCCCGACGGTAACTTTTTCTTCTTTCACGAAGCCCTGATCAAGAAGACAGATGGATCCCAGATGCTTGTTCAGCTTGCCCTGGATGATCCCCTGAAGGACCTTTTCGGGCTTGTCCAGTCCTTCGGACTGTTTCGTAAAAATCTCCTCCTGTTCCTTCAGGTAGGCGGGATCCACATCGCTCCGGGAGAGGTACAGGGGGGCGAACGCCGCCACGTGGAGAGCCAGATCAAAGCCGAGCTGCTTGACTTTTTCATCGTTGAGCATTTCGGGTTTTTCCACGGCCAGTTTCACCAGAACACCGATTTTCCCGGCGCCGTGGATGTAATCCACCACCATCTCATTGGCTCCGATGGAGAGAAGCTTGATCCGCCGGGCGGCGATATTCTCTTTCAGGGTTGAGATGGCTCCCTTGAGCTGGTCTTCCAGGGCGGGGGTCAGGGTTTCGGTTCCGGCATCGAGGCAGCCTTCCAGGAGGGCGGTACCGGATTTTACGAAGACATCGTTGATGGCGACAAAGTCGGTTTCGCAGGAAAGTTCCATAACTCCCGCCTTGTCACCTTTGACCATGGTGAAAACCCGGCCTTCGTTGGTGGCCCGGCCGCTTCGCTTGGCGGCGGCGGCGAGTCCCTGCTCTTTCAAAAGTTTCTCTGCCCTGGCGAAATCGCCGGCGGCTTCGATCAGGGCGTTTTTACAGTCCAGCATCCCCGCCCCGGTTTTATCTCTCAGTTTTTTTACGTCTTCAGGTTTAACACTCACGTTATTGCTCCTATATCACGGGATGAAAGGGCCGCCGGGACTTGAGCCGGCGGCAGGTTTCTTCCGTTTATTTCTCGTCAGAAGAGGGGTCGTAATCAGAGTAGTCCTCATCGGCGAATTTTTCATCCTTCGCTACGGCTTCTCCCAGAGGGGCGGTCTCGGCGTCACCGAAGTCCACATCCTCTTCCTCGTCTTCCTCTTCATCTTTGTTGCGGGTGGGCATGTCATCTCCCAGAAGACCGTCTTCTTCCTGGAGGGTTTCGATTACTTCAAGGCCCACTTCGTTATCCGCTTCAACCACGGCGTTGGCGATGATCTGGGTGAAAAGGGTGATGGCCCTGATAGCGTCATCGTTGCCGGGGATGGGGTAGTCGATACCGGTGGGATCACAGTTGGTGTCCACCACGGCGATGATGGGGATGCCCATACGGCGGGCTTCCGCCACGGCGATGGCTTCCTTCCGGGTGTCGATGATAAAAAGGACCGCCGGAAGTTCTTTCATATCCTTGATGCCCCCCAGGTTCTTCTCGAGGCTGCTCCGCTCTTTGTTAAGTTTGGAGACCTCTTTCTTGGTGAGGCTGTCAAAGGTTCCATCCACTTCCATCTTGTCGATTTTCTTAAGGCGGTGGATAGATTTTTTGATGGTTTCGAAGTTGGTCAGCATTCCGCCCAGCCAGCGGTTGTTGACATAGTACATGCCGCACCGGGTGGCTTCACGCTCAATGGCCTGCTGGGCCTGCTTCTTTGTACCCACAAAAAGGACGGTGCCTCCATTGTGAACCGATTTACGGACCACTTCGTAGGCTTCCTTGATGGAGACGATGGTTTTCTGGAGATCGATGATGTGAATCCCGTTTCTTTCGGCGAAGATGTACTTCTTCATCCGGGGATCCCAGCGTTTGGTTTGGTGCCCGAAATGCACCCCTGACTCTAGCAGGTTTTTCATGGTTACAACTGCCACAGTTGTCCTCCTGGTTTTCCGCGTTCAACCGCGGTGCCTTCTCTTATTCTCACGCTGTGATGGGCCGATTGAAAAACCTGCCCGGCGCGGAAGATTCCCTAATACTTAGGGTTTTTCCCCCTCGAAGGGGAAATCATACCGCCTTAATATGCCATAAAGCGAATCTATTGGCAAGCCCATCACGTTCGGGTAGGAACCGATTATCTTACGAACCAGACACGCTCCGGCTCCCTGGATCTTATAGGCACCCGCCGCATCCTTCCATTCTCCCGTATCGAGGTACCATTCAATATCCCCGGGGGAGAACCGGTGAAACTCCACCGGGGTCGTGACGGTCCACGCTTTCATACCCTTCCGGGGGATCTGAAGAGCCAGGCCGGTAATCACCCTGTGGCGCCGCCCCGACAGTACCTGGAGCATTTTGCGGGCGTCCTCCCGGTCCGCCGGCTTTCCCAGAAGCCTGCCTCGGAAAATTAGGAAGGTGTCCGCGCCAAGGATCCAGGCGTCTTCCCCCTTTTCGAGGGCTTCGCTCAGGGCCGCCGCCTTGAGGCGGGCCAGACGGCGGGCTTCCCTTTTGGGATGGGAAGAGAGGAAGGTCTCATCCACGTCCTGGGGATGGATGGACAGGGTTAATCCCATTCTCTCGAGCAGGTCTTTCCGCCGAGGTGAAGCGGAAGCAAGGTACAGGAGGGGATTTTGACAGGTCTGGCTGGGCAGGATCGTCACTGGAACTCCTAGAGGGACCGGAAAAGTAATATTCCCCCCGCGGCGCCCATGAGGCTGCCGGGGTTTATCTTGAAGTAAAAACTAATTACCTCGAGATCAAAGCCAATCGGGCCGGCCTGCAGGCTGAAATTGGCGCCGGTCATGCGGATGAGCATCTCCACAATATCCCATGAGAGGGTTCCTATAAGCAGGCCCAGAAAGAGAAAGATGAGAAAGGGCTGCAGGTTTTTCTTGATCAGCTTCACCGGGGGCTCCTTTTTAAGGTCAAGCTCACCGGGCAGTGGTCTGAGCCCATCACATCCTGGTGAATTCGGGCGTTACCCACTTCGGGAGCGAACCCGTCGTTAACGCAGAAGTAGTCGATTCTCCACCCCAGGTTCTTTTCCCGGGCCTTGAACCGGTAGGACCACCAGCTGTACTGGTCGGGCTCCTGGTTGAACAGTCGGAAGGTGTCGGTATAACCTCCATCGATAAACTCATCCATCCAGGCCCTCTCTTCCGGGAGGTAGCCTGGGTTTCCTTCATTCTGCTTCGGCCTGGCCAGGTCGATGGGTTTGTGGGCGATGTTGTAGTCGCCGCAAAGCACCACGTTGCGGCCGGCGGCCACCAGCTCGTCCAGCTTCTCTTTCATGGCGGTACAGAAGCGAATCTTGTAGTCGATTCTGGCACCGGCATCCTGGCTGTTGGGAAAGTAGGCGTTGACCAGGGTGAAGCCGGGAAAGTCCAGGAAGACCGTGCGGCCTTCGGCGTCAAACTCGTTGATTCCCAGGGTGTAGACCGCGTCGGGCTCACCCCAGGTCTCCCTGACGTAGGTTACCGTACCGGAGTAGCCCTTCTTTTCGGCGTCGGAGAAGTAGGATTTATAACCTTCGGGGGCGAGGAATTTGCCGTAGAGCTGTTCGGTTTGCGCCTTGGTCTCCTGAAGACAAAGAAAATCGGGACTTTCCGCGGCGAGAAAATCGTAAAGACCCTTCTTCTCGCAGGCCCGAATTCCGTTCACGTTCCATGAAATAAGATCAATCATGGGAGAAGTTTATCGGGGGGGGGATGTGTGGTCAAGGGAGAACCTGGCCGACTCGACGCCGGACAGGTTCTCTGGGAGTTTGGCAGAGCCGAACTCCAGGTGTGTGGGTTATTGGGCAAAGCCGAACTCCCCGGTGGTGGGTGAGGGGTTGCCCCTTTTCTCTTGCTCAGGGATCCAGGACGGCGAGCTCCTCGGCTGTTTCTTCCCATTGGCGGGAGAGTTCTTCCTGCCGGTGGTGGATAGTTTTTATTTTGTCCTGAACCTCTTTGGCCCGAAGGCCCTCGCTGTACACTTCCGGTTTTGCCAGTTCAAGTTCCAGGCGGGCATTCTCCCGGTCCAGGGCTTCGATCTGCTCCAGCAGCTCTTCTTCCTGTTTTTCCAGCTTCCGCCGGAGGGCCTTCAACCGCTTTTCTTCCTCCCGGGCGGTCTTCCCCGCCGAATCCTGGGCCGCTGCGGGGATACCGGCCGGACCGGTATCTTCGGGTGAATCCGCTTCTCCGCTGATTTTCCAGAGGTAGTAGGCGTATCCGCCGGGGAAATTCCGGGGGCCCCGGGGGTTCATTTCCAGAACCCTGGTGGCCAGGCCTTCCATGAAGTACCGGTCATGGGAAACGAAAATCAGGGTTCCCGGGTAACCCTTGAGGGCGTCCATCAGGACGTCCTTGCTGGTCATATCCAGATGATTGGTGGGCTCATCAAGAATCAGCAGATTTACCGGATGAAGGAGCAGCTTCAAAAGGGCCAGCCGGCTCTTTTCTCCCCCGCTCAGCACCGAAACGGGCTTGTAGATGTCGTCCCCCCGGAAGAGGAAGGCCCCCAGCAGGCTGCGCAGGGTGGGAATCAGGGCCGTGGGTGAGGATGCTTCCAGTTCATCCAGCACCGTACCGGTTCCCTCCAGGGCGGCGTCGATGTCCTGGGAAAAATATCCCGGTTTGACATCGGTTCCCAGGGAGATGGTTCCTTCGGTTGGGGTATCTATCCCCGCCAGGAGCCGCATGAGGGTGGATTTCCCCGCTCCGTTGACGCCGGCGATGAGCAGTTTTTCCCCCCTTTCCACCTCCAGGTTGAGGCCGCTGAAGACCTGGAGGTCGCCGTACCGGCGGCCCACATTTTCCAGGGTAAGAACCTTGTTCCCCGAGTGGGGCGGGGGGGGGAAGCGGAAATGAATCCGCTTCATGCTTTCGGGAATTTCGATCCGCTCGAGCTTTTCCAGGTACTTCACACGGCTCTGCACCTGGGTTGCCTTGGTAGCCTGGGCCCGGAACCGGTTGATAAAGGTCTCCACCCGGGTGATTTCTTCCTGCTGCTGTTCGTACCGCTTCAGCAGGTCTGCCATATCCGCTTCCCGCTTTGTAAGATATCCCGAGTAGTTTCCTTTAAAAATTTCCAGCTTTCCGTTGAAGAGTTCCGCCACCTCCGAGACGGTGACGTCCAGAAAATACCGGTCATGGGAGACCAGCAGGACGCCTCCGGAAAATTTCTGCAAAAAACCTTCCAGCCAGTCCCTGGCTTCGATGTCCAGATAGTTGGTGGGTTCATCGAGAAGAAGGAAATCCGGAGACTCCAGCAGAACCTTGGCCAGGGCGATCCGCATCTGCCAGCCGCCGGAAAAATGCTCCGCCGGACGGCTGAAATCGGTGCGGCTGAATCCGAGACCCTTCAATACTGTTTCAATTCTTTCGTCCCGATGATAGTAACCGCTTTCCATCACCGCTTCCGACAGATAGTGGTGCTTTTCCAGGAGATCTTTGACCCGGGCATCCTCTTTTTCAACGCCCTGAAGCTGTTCTTCTATGGTTTCCATTTCCCTGATCAGGTTTCGGATATGGTCAAAGGCGTGTTCTGCTTCGTCTTTCAGGCTGTTTCCCGTATGGACCAGTCCCGCCTGGGGAAGGTAGGCCACACGGTGATCCCGGGAGAGGATGATGGTTCCCCCATCGGCTTTTTCCAGCCCCGCCATGATCTTCATCAGGGTGGATTTTCCCGTCCCATTGCCGCCGGTGAGGGCGGCTTTTTTCCCTTTGGAGAGATTATAGGTAATCCCCTTCAGGAGGACCCGGTCTCCGAAGGCCAGCTGAATGCCGGATAGTTGGAGGGAGGACATTTCTTGCGTTATTCTCCCTCAGGGGGGGGCGTAAGATAGCCTGGGTTGGGGGTGGTGAAAAACATCACCAGGGGAGAAGTGGGAACCTTCTGGACCAGTTCATCCTTAATCTGGGCATCGGTGATATGGACCAGCCGGAGGCCCTGGGGAATCCGCTGGTAAAGAAAGTTCACCTCTGTCTGAACTCCCGGAACAGTGCCGGTGAAATGAAAGGTAAAAACTCCTTCGTAGGTACCGGTCAGCTCGGGAACGGGAAAATACTGGATCTCTACCCGGCCGGACCCAATCACGTTATCGGGGATAACCGACGGAGTCAGGCGGTTGTATCCTTCCCAGGTGAACTGCCCCGGCTCCTCGAAGGCGATGGTTCCATAGGCGTTGGAGGTTCCCGATCCCATCCTGCGGAGGCTGTCGAGAAGTTCCTGACGCCGCAGCTGTTCGCGCTCGATCAATTCGGGGATCCCGTCCAGGGCCACATAAACCTGATTGACCTTTTCTCCTTTATCGGGATAGTGGAGAACCACGGTGTTGGGGGTGATAATGGTGACACTCAATCCGCTTGCACCGAAAACAAAGTGCCCCTCTTCTCCCATGGTGATCTTATCAAAGGGGAAGCTGAAGCTGTCGTCAGGGGTAACAATCCGGATGGTTTTTCCCTCAAGATCGGGGAAAACCCCGTAGGCGGCGGAAAACCTCCGCAGATCCACCCTGTTTTCCCTGACCATGAATCGAAATTCTTCAGGGCGGAAATTCCGGGACAGAAAATTCTCCAAACGGGAATCCACTTCCAGCCTTTCCCCCTGGGCTGCCCTGACTTCGGCATCGTAGATATCAAAATTGGGTCCGAAAGCGTACCCGCTGGTTCCGTCGGCGGTGAGCACCCGGTACCAGCTGCCTGATTCTCCGCTGATGGTTTCTTCTCCGGGCATTTTTTCTACCAGCTTGACCTGCTGTCCCTGGCGAAGTTTATAGGTTCTCTCCCCCGAAAGAGAGGGAGTGCTGCGGATCGCCAGGCCGTTGACCTTGGCGTCCCCAAAAAACCTGAGAAGGCCTTCATAGTCGATGGAAAACCCCCGGGCCGCCGATTCAGATTTGAAAAAATCCATCCGCCACCGGGGCACTTCGACTCCCGGTTCCCCCGGAGGGGATATAAGGTAGGTTTGCCGGATATTTGATTCCTCATAGATGGGATAAACTGCACCCTGTTCCAGATCTTCCCGTTCATCCCACCAGAGCAGGACGCCGTATCCCCTGGGTTTGGGGGCGCAGGACGAAAGAACGATAAGGATGGTCAGGATAAGCAGGGCGGCAAGGGTTTTTCTGGTTGACATGGCTGTTCCTCCGTGATCCCCATTGTGCCGTCAAAATCGGGTTAAGTCAACGAGGAGCGGATGGGGGAGGAGGCTTTCAGCGCAGGCTGTCTCCGATGATGACAAGAATGCGTCCTTCCCGGAGGAGTTTCCGGGTGTCATCCCGGGAGAGAAGCTTTCGAGCTGTTTCGGTGGTGAGTATCAGGTCGGTCCGGTTGATGCCGAACAGCCCCACCGCCATGGTGTAGAGGGGGTAACTCCCCACCCGGGCCCGGTGTTTCTCCTGATCCAGATCGGAGGTGTACTGAACCACCCCCCAGGTCTCTCTTTGGAGGGGATCCATCATGGATGCGGTGAGAAGAGGGTTCATCTCTTCATCGAACAGCCGGGGTAAAAGGGCGGGGTTCACTGATGCCGCCAGCGGAGCCCCCTGGCTGTCCCGTTCACCGTAAACCGGCAGGGGCTCGGCGGCGTAGATGACGATTCCTGTGAAGGGGGCGGATGGTTCATATCCCAGCAGGGCGGGCTGGGAATCCCGGCCTTCCCTGGTAATGAGGGGGCGGATGATGTCGGGGAAGAGGGTGAACTGATAGGTCAGTATCAGGGAGCCCAGGTCCTGGCTGAGCCGCGCCCGGGCGGGGAGAACCCCCTCCCCGGCCTGGGTAACGGCGCTGAGCAGCCGGGGTTCATCCCTCAGAGCTTCTTTAAAAGTTCTGCGTGAATCAACCACCAGGGACTCCAGGGATGAGCGGAGATACCGGGGGAACTGAGATTCCAGTTCTCTCTGTACCTGGTATTTCACCACCGGCAGAGGAGCGGAGGAAGAGGGAAGGGGCGAGGATATCTCCAGGGAGACGATTCCCCGGAACCAGTCAATCTTCGATTCCAGCACCGGAGTATCCGCGGCGGCGGTTCCCGGAAGGAACAGAAGGGTGAGACAGATGAGGAGTTTCGAGGCGGAACTTTTCATTCTACCCTCCTGGTGGCGGCCCCGGGGACCTGAATCATGGCACCCGCCGGCAGTACACCGTTTATATCCAGCCCATTGTTATGGGCCAGTGTTTCCGGACTGACCCCGTAACGCCGCGACAGACTCCAGAGGCTGTCTCCGGGTTGAACCTTGTAGACATCACTGAAAACAACCGTCCCCGCATCCTTTCCCCTGTAGGGAGGCACCTCTTTCAGGGCGGGGATGAAAACTTCTTCGCCTATCCTGAGGCTGGTGGGATTCAGAGTCGGATTGGTCTGCTGAATCATGGCCACGGAAACGCCGTAGTGCCGGGCCAGGGCGGAGAAGGTGTCCCCCGAACCGATCCGGTGAATATAGTACCTCAACAAACCGTCCGCCCCTTCCAGGGCCTTTCTTACAGAATCGGCATATTCGGAGGGAACCTTCAACTGGTAATTGTCATTTCCCGGGGGAGTAATGGGATACCGCAGTTCACTGTTGTATTCACTCAGAAGGGCGTAGGGGAGATCAATATTTCGAGCCAGAATTCTCAGGTCCACCGCCTGATCCAGGGGGATGCGGACCCACTGGATGGGCGGGTCCCAGGAGAGGGGGAGCCCCGCTTCCCGGGGGTATCCGAAAAGATGGGCCGCCGCCAGGAAACGGGGGACATACTCCGCCGTCTCCCGGGGTAAAAGCCCTTTTGCCCTGAGCTCCCAGAAATCCCTGGTTCCCGCGGATTCTATAATCCGGGTCATCCTGTTCAGACCACAGTTGTAGGCTCCCAAAGCCAGGTACCAGTCGCCCAGGATACGGTAATTATAAGCCAGTTTTTCCAGGGCGCCCCGGGTGGAGAGCCAGAAGTCCCTTCGGTCATCCCGCCAGGAATCAACGGTCATTTTGTAGGGGCCGATGCTGTTCATCATGAACTGCCACAGCCCCGCCGCACCGGAGAGGGAAAGGGCCCGGGGCCGGAAGGCAGATTCCACCGCCGGAAGAAAACCCAGTTCCCAGGGCAGGCCCAGTTCTTCCGTCTGGCTCCGGATGTACCCCTCATACGGGCGGCTCCGTGCCCACACCCCTTCACGCCAGGGTCTGTACTCCGGGGAGCTAAAGAGTTCGAGATACCGGTTTACCGCTTCCGGGGCCCCGAAATCTTCAGGCGGCGGAAGGGAATGAACCCGGGGAAGGGGATGGTTCAGTGATTCCGGGGGCGAGAGCCGACCTTCTTCGGGGAAGGTTGAAACTGCCGGGCCCAGCAGGCAGAGGCCGAGGATGAACCTGAGAGAAGCACCCCCCCCGGGGATTTCCGGCGTGATTCGGCGGCGGGGAAAAACCATGGCTCAGTTTCCCCCGGAAAAAGGCTTTTCCCCGAAATAGATCCCCGCCCACTCCCACTGACCGTTCAGGTCCGGGTTGGCGGGAAAGGAAATTTTTCGGAAGTACAGATACCAGGTGGGAATCCGGTAAGACCATCCAAAGGTCTCCAGGTAGGCTTCCCGGTTGTTGGAGCTGGCATCCAGGTCTTTGCGGAAGGAGAGCCGCCGGCCCATAAAGGTTCCCAGAACCGCAAAGAACGAGTCGGGATCAATCTGTTCAGGGTTATCCTGCTGTTCCCAGGACCTGGTGAAAAAGTTTACCTTGGCCCGGTACTGATTCAGGAGCCTGGCATTCTTCCCGTATATGGCCCATTGGATTTTTTCCTTAAGATCTTCCAGGCTGGGGTTGGTCCAGTCTTTATTGCGGTACTCATAGAAGGCCACTTTCTGGGAAATCTCGGCATGAGCGTTAAGATTGCCGGGGATCACCGTGCCGGGATAATTAAGAAAATTCTTATAAGCCTGCATGGCCAGATCCCATTCTCCCAGCTGTTCATAGGTCCGGGCCAGGTTGAAGTAAGAAGCCCCGAGATCCACTTCCATCGGTTCCGGGGTGTAGTGCTGATCCGGGTTAAACCGGGAAAGAAGTTCCTTGTAGTACTCCGCCCGGGAAGCAGGGTCGTTTATCAGCTTTGTCAGGTTGATAAGACAGAGGTAATGGATGGAGACGTCTTTGATGAGCAGATCTTCATGGTTTTTCAGAATCCTTTCATAGTAGTGAACCGCAAAGGGGTAGGCTTTTTCATTGAAGTAATTTTGAGCCACCAGAAAGAGATAATAACCGTTGAAGGGGTCATCGGGACGTTTTATCACATGGTTGGTGAGAAACAGGTTCATCTTGTCGATCCGTCCCGCTTTGTGGAAAGCCCGGACAATCTGTTGAATCAGGACGTAGGAGGTTTCGGGGTCTGACTCCGTTTCCAGATCGGTGAGATACTGACGCATCAGCTGCCGCTCTTCCCCGGCACCTTCCAGATAGTAGCCCAGGTGGTCCTTTTCCAGAATCACCGCCAGGTATCGGGGAATCTCACACGATGTCAGGGAAAGGATCAGGAGTACGAGGCCCCAGGGTATCAGGAACTGCTTCATCGTGCGGATCATACCACACCCCTGCCGGTTCTGACAACTGCGGTGTGGCTCCTCACCGGAAGAAGAAATTCAGTTTGCGGCGCCGGACCCGGCTGATTTTTCTGACACGGATCTGGAAATCTTTGCCGCCCGGTTCTTCGATGAGGGGTCCGGTCAGGATCAATTCCTCTTCCTCCTTCACGAGATGCCGGGGGATGAGGTTCCGGCTGACCACTTCGTCTTCCGGAGTAAACCAGGAGACTTCCAAGTACTCCTGCCCGGTGGAGAGGGCTTCCTGGATAAGTCTGATTTTCCCCTGATAATCCACTCCCCGGGCTTCCCGGATCTCCCGGGGAACCGTGTCGCCCCGCAGCTGTTCGGGGAAAAGGATAACCCTTTTTCGAACCCGGTCCGATAACTCTTCCTTCTCATCGTGATTCAGAGGCATGTCTTCCACCAAAGCCAGCAGCGGCTCGAATCCTCCGGACCGGGGGGGCGGCGGCGGGTTCTGATGCAGGGGCAGGGGAGCAACCTCGGGAGAGCCCGGTATATTCGGAGGAGTCTTTACCGTTTCGCCGCCGCCGGGTTTTTCTACCGAGGGAAGGGCGGTTATTCCCATCCGCAGCAGCGCCGACTCCCACTGAGACCGGTCGGCAGGATCCAGGAAGTAGATTCCCGGAGCCAGAATTTCCCTGATGTGGGGCGCCAGGAGGGGATTTTTCTCGAACAGGGGAATCTTCTCTTCGGAGATTTTCAATATCAGTCCTTCCAAAAGTCTCACACTGTTGAGCTGCCGGTCCCAATGGTCCAGGGAGAAGGCTATGTTCTGTGGCAGAGCCCCCGCCCCTGCCAGGGCGAGACTTTCCTGCAGGGAAGAGCCGGATTCTCCCAGGCTGCGTCCCCGGCCGTAACTTTCCTGATCCAGGTGGTATTGACCTATCCGGTCGTGCCGAACCAGGGCAAAACTGTCGGAGATCTTCAACGCCAGGGAGAAGTCCAGCCCCCCCGGGGTATCCATATCCACGGGCATGGTCAATTCAAAGTTGGGATGGAGGATCACCCTGCTGCCGGAAGGGGGTTCCGCCGCAGCCTTGACCCGGGGCAGGCCGTAAAGGTCGGGCCCCCCCTCAACAAGAAGACCCAGGATTGTCAGAGCTCCCAAGGCGCTGATGATATCCTGCCGGCGGGGACGGAAATCGGCCAGGCCCAGCTGGGCTATCCTTATCAACGATTCCTGGGGATAAAGTTTCCGGGGGGCCAGGGATGCGTTGAAGACTTTGATAAGCCGGATTCTCTCCGGGAGGGGCCATTGGAGCTCGGGAGGACTTGTGGCCGCCAATCCCCTGGCCCAGAGTCTCAGCAGCCTTTCCCGGGAGGGGATGGACGCCAGGGCTTCCCAGCGGTGCTCCGCCAGGACCCAGCGGGAATCACGGATTTCATAAAGCCCCTCTCCGGCAGCGGCGGCCAGAAACAGCCGGCCCCGTTCGGGCCTTTCGGCGAACCGGGGAAAGTAGGCGGCAAACTCATTTTCGCTTCGTTTCGACCAGAGCCCGTCATTTTTCAGGATAGGAGGAGAGTGGAGCAGGTAGGCCCTTAAAGCCGTTAAAAGGGCGGAATCGAGCCAGGGCTGTTCTTCCGATCCTTCGGGCCGGTCTTCCACGGGAATGAGCAGAGAATTATCCAGGGTTTCTTCCCGCAGTTTCTGTTCCAGCAGGGGGGTGAACCGGTAAATGTCCCGGCTGTCCTTGAAAAGAATAAGCCGTTCCTGAAGATTTGTCAGTCGCTGCCTCAGTTCCCAGGCACTCCACCGGGGAGTCAGCACATCCAGGATGGGAGCCTCCGGAGCGGTTTCCAGAAGGTCTATTATTCCCAGAACAAGATGATCCAGATCGTCCAGGGAGGCCGCCAGGGCTTTCTGAACGGCGGTACGGGAGAGAAAGGCGGAAAGGTCATCAAAAAGCTTGTGCTTGCTGAAAGGGGTTTCCAGATTCCCCAGATAATTACGGGCCAGACCGAAGAAGGTGGTTTCCGGCAGGGTGAGGAGCCAGTTTTTCCATTCCTGTAGGTTGCTCATGATTCCCACTGCTCGATGGTGTACTTATATCCCTGTTCGGTGAGAAACTTCTGCCGGTTGGTTCCAAAGGTTTCTTCACTGGTGAAGGCGCTGATCAAGGTGTAAAAATAGGAGTTCCGCCCCTTGGGCCGGAGGATCCGACCGAGACGTTGCGCCTCCTCCTGGCGGGATCCGAAAGTTCCCGACACCTGGATGGCCACCGAGGCATCGGGAAGGTCGATGGAGAAGTTTGCCACCTTGGAAACCACCAGGGTATCGATTTCGCCGTCCCGGAATTTCTGGTAGAGGATTTCCCGCTCCCGGTTGGGGGTTTTTCCCGTCAGCAGGGGAGCCTTCAGCTCCCGGGCCAGGGCCTGGAGCTGTGAAATATATTGTCCGATCACCAGGGCGGGCTCTCCCTGGTGGTGAGCCAGAAGGGCCTTGACGATGGGAATCTTGGCGGGATTCTCACAAGCCACCCGGTACCCTTTCCGGTCTCCGCTGGTGGCGTAGGTAAGCATCAGATCCTGCGAGAGGGGGACCCGGATTTCCCGGCACAGTGCCTCGGCAATCCAGCCCCGGGCTTCCATCTCCTTCCAGGGGATGTCAAAACGTTTGGGCCCCACCAGGGAAAAAACCTCATCCTCCCGGCGGTCCTCCCGGACCAGGGTGGCGGTGAGACCCATCCGGCGTACCGCCTGGATTTCCGCGGTGACCCGGAAGACCGGGGCGGGCAGCAGGTGGACCTCATCGTAAATGATGAGTCCCCACTTCTGTTCGTGAAAAATGGAGAAGTGGGGGAAAGGCTGATCCTTGCCGGGCCGCCAGGTGATAACCTGGTAGGTGGCCACCGTGACCGGTTTGATTTCTTTCTGCCGGCCGCTGTATTCACCCACCTCTTCTTCGGTAAGGCTGGTTTTATCCAGAATTTCCCGGATCCACTGGTGCACCGCCGCAACGTTGGTGGCCAGGATCAGGGTTTTGGTCTGCATCCTGTTCATCACTTCCAGGCCCACGATGGTCTTCCCCGATCCGCAGGGAAGTACCAGGGTGCCGAATCCCGTGCCGGGCCGGCGGTCCGCCACGAAGGATTCCGCCGCCTCCGCCTGGTAATCCCGGACGGCGAAGGGTTTCCCTTCCGAAGTGGGCGATTTCAGGGTGAAGGTCAGAGGATCCCCGTCTTTTAAGGGCGCCTCATCCTTTACGGGGTAGCCCAGCTTGATCAAGGCGAGTTTTAAGGTCCCCCGGTCAAAAAGATTAATGAGAAAGCCTTCCCCGTGATTTTCCAGAAAGGGGGCCACCCTTTTCTGATTCTGCAGTTCCTTCCGGATCATCGTATCGGTGACTTCCAGATAGAGCTTGTCTTCGGTCGGACCGGGATGGAGCCGGAGTTTGCCGAACCGGTCCAGGGTATCCTGAATCTGGTAAATGACGTTGGAGGGCAGGGGAAACCGGGACCAGCGGTTCAGGCTCTCCAGTATGATTTCGGCGGTAACTCCGGCGGAGGCGGCATTCCACAGGGACAGCGGGGTTATCCGGTAGGTATGGATGTGTTCGGGGGACTTTTCCAGCTCCGCAAAAACACCAATGGCCGGCCGGGCTTCTTCAAAACCCGGATCGTGGACATCCATAAGCAGGGTGTTGTCACTCTGGACAATTAAAGGGGTACCGGAAGGAGGTTCGCTCATTCCCACAGGTTACCCGAGGGGACCATTTTTGGCAAGGGATCGGTATTGACCTCAGATCTTCGCTGAGGGGTTTTCATCCCCCCATTAAATCCCTCCGGGTTGATTGACTTTTCCGTTTAAGACGGCTAGAGTGGCTTCGATCATGAACAGCTATGCCCTCGAACTGGACCGGCTTACCTTTCAGTATCCCTCCTATCCCGGTCTCCCGGCCCGGCCCCTTTTTAAGGATTTGTCCCTTCAGATCCGAACCGGGGAGTTTGTGATAATCCTGGGAGCCCCCGATGCGGGAAAGACAACCCTTTCCCGGGTTATCATGGACCTGTTGCCCCGGTACAGCGGCGGCGTCAGGACGGGAAGAGTTCTCCTTAAGGGGAAGGACGTGGACGATTGGGATCCGGCGGATCTGCTGGCCGCGGGGGGACTTCTCTTTCAGGACCCGGAGGAACAGATTCTAACCACCCGGTGTGACAGTGAGGCGGCCTTTTCCCTGGAATCTCTGGGTATTCCTCCGGAAGAAATGGAAGTACGGGTCCGTAACGCCCTGGCCTGGGCGGGAATGGAAGACTTCGCCGGGCGGGATCCTTCCCTGCTTTCCGGGGGCGAACAGAAGCGGATCCTTCTGGCGGCGGTGAGGGCCAGGGATCCCGAGTTCTGGATCATGGATGAAACCCTGGAGGAGCTCGACGAAGCGGTGAAGGAGAAAATCCTTCACACCCTGACGGAAGAGGGAAAAACGGTGCTGCTTTTTGCTTCCAAACAGGTGGACCTCTTTGACCGGTTTCCCCACCGCAGTTTTCTGCTCAAAAACGGAGTGCTGGAGGAACTGCCCCGGGAGAACAGAGAAGGCCGGCTTCTGGAAGAAGGTCTCCAGTACGAAGGGTTCGGCGGGCAAGTCCCTCCGGAGGGGGTGGAACCGGATACCCCTTCAGGGGCAGGGGACAGGCCTGTTTTTCTTGAAGCCCGGGGCCTCTCCTTCCACTATCCCGGCGGAGATTTTTCCCTTGAAATTTCCCGGCTGGTCCTTTATCGGGGGGAGACAACGGCTCTTCTCGGGGCCAACGGGTCGGGAAAGTCCACCCTGGCCCGGATCCTTACGGGACTCCTCAAGCCCCAGGAGGGGAAACTGTTCTCCCCGGGATCCGGGGCGCCCCGTGTCCTTCTGGAACCGGATGATCTCAAACGGCAGAGCTCCTATTTGTTTCAGAACCCCGATTACCAGCTCTTTCTGCCCACCCTGGAGGAGGAGCTGGTCTACGGACTGAAATCTCCCGACCGGGAAGCCCGGGCCGCGGAGGCCGTGGAAAGGTTTCATCTTCCCGATCCTGAGGCTCCCCCCGCCCTGTTGAGCTATGGAGCCCGGAAAAGGCTTCAGGGTGCCCTGGCGTACATGCAGCCCCGGCCCCTGCTGATCCTGGACGAAGGGGATTCGGGCTTGAGTTTTTCCGATTTTTTTAACCTTTATCATCGGCTTCGGGACCGGGGTGTGACGATTCTTCTTATCACCCATCACCGTCCCCTGGCGGAGATGCTCAGCCACCGGATCCTGACCATGGAACGGGGGAGAATTATCAGTGAGGTGCGGCCATGAAGGGAACCCGCCGATTCGATCCCCGTCCGAAGATTATCCTTCTGGCAGCAGGGGCGGTTTTCTTTTTTCTCCCCCTGAGGCTGGAAGTCCTGGGGGCGGGGCTGATGCTGCTCCTCGTCCCGGGGGGGCTGGTCCTGAAAACCCGGCTGCTTCGGGTCCTGTCATCAATTCTGCCCATTTTGATTCTGGTAGCCCTGCTGACCCCCTTCTTCTATCGTCAGGGTACTCCCATATGGCAGATGGGAGAAACGGTGGTGCTGACCCTCCGGGGACTGGAAGAAACGGGGCGGCTGCTCATCAGGTTTACCGGTATAACGGCGGTTTTTGCCCTTTTTTACCTCACCACCCCGGCGGAACGGTTTCTTTCCGCCCTGGAATGGTACGGCCTTCCCTTTCGGGCCGCCCTGGTCATGAGCCTGACTCTACGGTTCATTCCCTCTCTGTTCACCCTTTACCAGAGGGTGGAAGACGCTCACAGCCTAAGGAGGGCGGGAGAACTGGCGGACCGGAACGGTTTTTTTCGGCGTTTTCGTAACCTTCTCCCCACCCTCACCTCGGTGCTCATCCAGGCTGTCAAGAAGATTGGGCCCCTCTCCATGTCGCTGGAGCTTCAGGGTGTGGGTCTTTCTTCCCGCCGGACCCGGTTTGTCCGGCTTCCCCGGTTCAGGGATGTGGCCTTCCAGTTCCTGCTGGTCCTGCTGATTCTCTCATTGCTCGTTACTGTTCTTGTCATCTTTCCCCAGCTGTGGTATAACGGGGCGTCCTGACATATCCATACCGATGCCGCCGCAGGGGGAATAATGAGTTCCAGTGAAAACAGCCCGAAAGACCGGGAAGCCCGATCCCGAAACACCACCAGGATTGCCTCCCTGGTCATCATGACCGCCGTTACCGCCGTGTTCACCTTTATGATCCGAATCCCCATTGCCCCTACCAGGGGATACCTTAACCTGGGGGATGTGGCCATCTTTTTCTCTGCCCTCATCTTCGGCCCCTGGACAGCCCTGATTTCAGGGGGACTCGGAACGGCCCTGGCTGATATTGTCTCCGGATACTCCCAGTGGGCTCCTCTTACTTTCTTTGCCCACGGCCTGCAGGGCTTGGCGGCGGGTATACTTTTTCACCGGATTGCCGGTCCGGAAGCCCGGCTTGGTCAGCGCCGGACTACTACCGGTCTGGTTCTGGCCTTTCTCGCCGGCACCGTCATCATGGCGGGGCTGTATTTTGCCGCCGGAGCCTTCATGTTCGGCCCCGGGGCGGCTTTGGTGGAAGTTCCGGGAAACATCCTGCAGAATGTGGCGGGAATTGTGGCGGGGACTTTGCTGTGGTCGGCGGTGAAACGGGCCTATCCCCCGGTTACCCGGTACAGGTGGTAGTCGGTGGATTCTCTGCTTATCATTGGTAATGCTGCCGAGAATCCTTTTGTTGAAGACGTCTGTCACCACATCGGCCAGGATGTGAACTATTCTGATTTAGTATCCCTCAAGAGCTTTCTGAATGGTGAGTTCTGTCCCCGGTTTATCGGTGACGAGGAAGACCTCAACCGAATAGGAAACCAGCTTAAAGGAAAGAAGGTCTGTATCCTCAGCACCACCCGGGCCGATCTATCCCGGAATGAACTGGCCATGCGGACCTTTCTGATTGCCCGGGCCGCCAAAGAAAACGGAGCGGAAAAGGTGATTTTATTCGAGCCGGACCTTTTTTACAGTGCCCAGGATCGGGGCCCTCGACGGGAACACGGTTATGACGGGGAAGCCCGGTCCCTGGAAGATCTGAAAAAGTTTGACGGTCAAGCCTTCTCTTCCCGGCTCTATGCGGAGCTTCTCAAGCAGGCCGGGGTGGATCAGGTCCTGACGGTACATAACCACAGCGCTTCGGTGGAAAGACTTTTTACCGAGACCTTTTCCGGAGCCTTCCGTAACCTGATACCCTCCACCCTCTACGGCAACTTCATAAAAGATTCGGACATCGTGGATCATGAAAATCTTGTGGTCTGTGCTCCCGATGGGGGAGCCATGGATTTTGCCAGGAAGGTGGCCCTCGCCGTGCCCGATGCGGCGGTTCCGGTTCTGCAGATGTGTAAGCACAGGACCGGTGAAAGGGAAGTGGAAATCGCCGTGGCCGAAAACAGTGAAGTATCTCTGGATTCCATCGATGGGAAGGATGTGGTGGTGGTGGATGACATGGTGCGGACCGGCAAAACCATCGTGGAATGCTGCCGGGTTTTACGGACCGCCCGTCCCCGGCGGGTGGTGTTTCTGGTAACCCATTTCTACTCGGCCCAGGAAGGCCGGTTCAACATGTCTGATCCTGCCATCGACGAGATTGTTACCACCTCCACCATTCCGGGGATTCTCAACCGGGACGAGCAGGGAAGGCTCAGGAGGAAGCTGGTGGTCCTCAGACTCGAGCGCTGGATAGCTCACTCCATCCGGCAGACCCTTCGTACCGATACGCCCCCCCTGGATCGGCCTTTTTACGCGGTGGACATGTCTTCCAAGAATCCCCGCTGGAAAGGGCTCCAGGGGCCCCGGTTCAGCGACTATTAGATTTCTGGATTTCCTGCCGCATCAGATGATCCACCGTCACCAGTGCCGCCATGGCCTCCACCACCGGAACAATCCGGGACAGAGACAGGGATCGTGGCGGCCCCGGGTTTCAATCTTCCGTTCTTTCCCCCGGATATCCACGGTATCCTGGGTTTTTTCTATCGATGAAGTGGGTTTTACGGCGGACCGGAATATCACCGGCTCTCCCGTGGTGATGCCTCCCAGAGTGCCTCCCGCATGGTTGGTCTTAAATCCTTCCGCATCCATGGCATCGTTATGTTCCGACCCTTTCATGTCCACACAGCCGAACCCTTCGCCGAACTCGATGCCTTTGATCCCCCCCAGAGAGACTACCGCCTTGGCCAGATCCGCCTCGAATTTATCGAATACCGGCTCTCCCAGTCCGGGAGGCAACCCGTCGATGCGGCACTCCACGATGCCCCCCACACTGTCTCCCCGGGCGGCCAGGTCCAGGACCCGTTGCTCCATCGCCGCCGCCGCCTCAAGGTCCGCCGCCCGCATGGGATTGGATTCAATGACTGTCGTATCGATTTTACCGCAGGAAACCCCCGCCGCCCGGAGGGTGTAGGCGGTTACGGTGATGCCTTTTTCCTTGAGAAGCTTTTTGGCCACCGCTCCGGCGGCCACCCTTCCGGCGGTCTCCCGGCCCGAGGCGCGTCCGCTGCCCCGATGGTCCCTGAGGCCGTATTTCTTCAGGTAGGTGAAATCGGCGTGACCGGGCCTGAAGAGCTCTCGGATTTCTGTATAGGCTTCGGGCTGCTGATCGTGATTATAAAGAATCATCAGAAGGGGCGTGCCGGTGGTACGGCCATCAAAAATACCCGAGAGGATGTGAACCTGATCGGTTTCTTTCCGGGGGGTGGTTACCGCCGACTGCCCTGGCTTGCGCCGGTCCAGTTCCTTCTGGATGTCCTCCTCCGAAAGGTCTATCCCCGGGG
>Ga0334882_1001216_pt1 | contig 31967 bp, 25 predicted proteins | sample GraSluR1_MG_5_FD_207226 | JGI IMG/M metagenome (GOLD analysis project Ga0334882, IMG submission 207226) | Sludge microbial communities from methane-producing bioreactor in Wageningen University, Netherlands - Granular Sludge_15_04-R1 | ecosystem: Engineered > Bioreactor > Anaerobic >... | reverse complement strand
GCGATCGAGTCTCAATCCCTTATTCATCAGGTCATCTATTCCGTTTTTGATATCTATAGACTGGAATCAAGCTCGATTCACGGCGTCTCAATCCCTTATTCATCAGGTCATCTATTCCGTTCCATTGGATATGGCCATAAACTAACTCCAGAAGAGCTGTCTCAATCCCTTATTCATCAGGTCATCTATTCCGTTAAAGGAAAGGATTTCAAATGAAAGAAACAATTAAAGTAGTCTCAATCCCTTATTCATCAGGTCATCTATTCCGTTGCTGCTACGATTTGGTCTTTGCTTCACCGATCCCCGCGCGTCTCAATCCCTTATTCATCAGGTCATCTATTCCGTTGAAGAAAAGGAGTAGCAAATGACTGACACGAAGAGGTCTCAATCCCTTATTCATCAGGTCATCTATTCCGTTGATTTCCATCGAGTACGACTTCGGGGATAACCTTGCGTCGTCTCAATCCCTTATTCATCAGGTCATCTATTCCGTTAGGTCAAAAAGTGACTTAGGGAATAACTCAAACTCACCCAGTCTCAATCCCTTATTCATCAGGTCATCTATTCCGTTCACCCCGTATAAGGTCTCCAATGGACCTTGGACCATTGGGTCTCAATCCCTTATTCATCAGGTCATCTATTCCGTTCGTTCCATCTGGGACGTCATAGGCTAAAGAAACTCAAGAAGTCTCAATCCCTTATTCATCAGGTCATCTATTCCGTTAAGCAAAATGAGCCCAGAAGAGGAGAAAAAGTTTATCCTCGTCTCAATCCCTTATTCATCAGGTCATCTATTCCGTTACAACCAAATTGGAAAGGAATGCTATGACCAACACAAGTCTCAATCCCTTATTCATCAGGTCATCTATTCCGTTTTCCATCGAGTACGACTTCGGGGATAACCTTGCGTCCGGTCTCAATCCCTTATTCATCAGGTCATCTATTCCGTTAGCGGGGTCTACCCCGGCAGTGCTGACGGGCGATTAGAGCCGACTCTGCGCGAACCTCCGGTTCGCAGGCCCGATCTACCTGCCGGGACTGCTCTTTCTCCCACTGAGACTTGCAGTAACATGCGGATATTTCACACAAATCCAATTTTCGCATACCTTTTCCCTCCCGGTTCGGAAATACCTGCAATTTCAGCAACTTGCACAACCGGCTTTTCACCGCCCCCCTTCGCGCAATCAAATGATTGCAATGTCGGAGTCTTCGGCAAAACCGCGTCCCAAGCCCACAACATCGACGTTGTCGATGCATTTGTCGCAGATGAAGTAGTAACGCACGCTGTCTTCCGCATGGTCGATCACCGAATCCACGCGATCCTTCATTTTTGCGAAATGCTCGTCGCCCAGGTTGCATTCGAAAACGCTTTTCTGCACCCGTTCCCCGTAGTTCTTCATGATCTTCGCCACCCTGGCCAGCCGTCTGGGATCATGAATATCGTAGCTTGCCAGAATATGGGCTGTCTTCCTGGACATGAACACACCACCGTTATCAGATGATTTCGAACCCTTCGTCCTCTTTTATTTCACCCCAGCCGGATATCACCACCCGGTTCACACATCCCCGGCACAGGCGATAGAACCTCACGCTGTCTTCCTTCCGGTTGACGATCGTCTCGACTCCCTTCTTCATCTTCAGGTAGGTCGCCTCATCGAGATCGCATTCAAAAACGCTCAATTGAATGCGCTCCCCGAAATCCATGAGGTACTTCATGAGGCGGTTGCGAACCCGGTCGTCGACAATGTCGTAGGAAACCAAGACATACATGTGAGTGTCCTCCAAGAGCCCCTTATTTCCACGGCATCGGCCTGTAGCGGTCTTCTTCGCCTCGAACGACTCTCGCCAGGTGCCTGACCTGTTCTTCGATGCAGCCGCGGTAGTCGAGTTGCCGGCCTGTGAGATGAAAGCGGATCCTTTCGTTGATTTTGCGTTCCCACTGCGTGATGAACTTCCTGAATCCCGAATCGGTGAGACGCACGGGCAGGCGCGGCTTCGATGTCCTGTCGGCGTCGTCTTCCATGGGATCTTCGAGCGGGTCGGCTCCTTCAGCTTCTTCGACGTCCTGTTCGGATGCCTGTGCCGTGACGAAATCGTCGAGTGTGAGAATCCCGAGATTGAAAACACTGAGCACGAGGCTGTCCACGAGCACGGAGCGCCATTCTTCCATGAGATCCAGGGCAAGGGACGGGCGGCCGTATTCGACGCAATGGAGGCAGCCGAGGTATGGATCGAACCCGACGGCGCTCACCGATGCCATGACGGCATTGAAAAGAAAGGTATAGCCGAGGCTGAGCAGTGCGTTCACCGGATCGGTGGGAGGCCTTCGCACCCGCCTGCGGAATGTGACCCCTTCGACCAGGAACCCCTTCGAGAACCCTTCGAAATAAAGAACGGCCGCCCGTCCTTCCAGGCCCCTGAGGATATCCATGTCTTCCGCTTCGGAGGCTCGCCCCGAGAGTTGCTTGAGAGACAGGACGGCGTTGTCGAGGTCGAGTTCCTGCCTGCTGCGGTTCAGCCGAAGCAGCATGGTGCGGGCGTTGGCGAGCTTGCCGGAAACGATGCTGCGGGCGATTTCGAGGCCGAAGCGTTCGTCGCCGAGTCTCCCGAACTGGTCCCGGCGCAGGCTGATGTTCTTGCTGAAAGGCGGCTGGAGCCTCCCCCTGTATCTGCCCGAGGCGGTCATGAAGACGGTGTCGATGTTCCTGTCGAGCAGGGTCGAAAGAGCGGCGGGAGTGAGAAGCACGCTTCCGAAAAGGACCAGTTGATCGAGCTTGAAAAGATGCAGAGCCTGCAGGCTTCTGCCGTCCTTTTTCGCGACCAGGCGGTCTCCTTCGCGGTGTAGCGATGTGTTCGGTTCCAGTATGTAGGCTACGGACATCAGGTTCTCTCCATGCGCCAGGCCACGCGCCCTTCGTGTTCTTCCCGGGTGAGAGTGATTCGGTCGATTTTGAGGCCGTGGATCTTCTTCTTTTGGAAACGGGCGTCGAGTTCGCGTTCGAGGCGGCCGAGGGCGGTCGACATCTCTTCGAGGTGCAGGCGAAGGTCGATGTAGCGGCGGGCCACGTCCCGGACGGGAGCATTTTCCGGCGGAGCGAAGGCGTCGGATACGGGGACGAGATGCGGCGCCGCGTGGAGGACGGGCGAAGGGTACCTGCCTCCCCGCAGGTCGAACGAGCAATTGCACCCCACGGACGCAGTGATTTCGGGCAGGAGTTCCCTGATCTTGAGGCAGCTTATGGGTGCCGGCTTGAGACGTGCCGCCTGCCTTTGCACCTTTTCGAAGCGATAGTCCGGGCAGGGTTCAAGAATGTCGTGGAGTGCCCTGCAGCCCTCATCCAGCAGGCCCACAGTATAGAAAAGAACGACCTTTTCCTCGCGGCGCAGGATCCTGCCTGCCTGCGCCCGGCGTACCAGTTCGTTCACCACGGGGCAGTATCGTGCAAGAGTATCCGCTCGCCCCGGAAGATTCACCGCGCTCGAAGAGCGGATTTTCCGATGTCCGTCCGCACCCGAAAACACCCGCAACGCCTCCGAGGGATCCATCTCCCTTATTCGCCGCAGGTGTTTGAGCTGTTCCGGGTAGGGCATACCGTCCGCATCGAGAAACAGGCAGCGGCGTCCCGTACTCCTTTCGATCCCGAGGGGAAGGACCACGGCCCGTTCCATCCAGCCGATCCCCACGGGCTTCGTGGCGAGCAGGGGCTCGACCACGAAGCTGCCTTCCGCAGGTGGAGCCTTTTCGAGGAACGCCTTGGCGAAGCGGCCGGCCTTGAGGAAATGGACGAAGCCGTCGAAGAAGAACCAAAGGCGGTACGAAAAGGTTCCCGCATCCTCCGGGTAGGCGGGAATCCCATACAGCCGCGCGCAGCGGGCGAGCTTCATCAGGTGGGATTTCATCTTGTCGTCGATCGCGCGAAGATAGCTGCGGTTTCGGATGTTTTGTTCGCGAACCGCCGCGTCGATGCGCAAGGACACCACCGCATGCCGGACGGTATGGTCCGTCCGCATGGGGTACACGGCCAGGGTGGCCTCCCCGAGGATGTGGGGAACGACGATTTCAGGCGATACAAACCCCGGCCGATATTCGAGGCGGACTTCGCCCGTTCGCGAGTCGACCGCCTGGACGGCATAGCCCTGTTCGCGCCCCGCAAAGAGACTCGTGAACCTTGCGACGTCTTCGCTTCCGATCGAAGGGGGAAAATACCGCTCGAAATCCTCGTACTTCCGAGGCTGAGGCTGGGGACACAGGGCTTCGGCCCGGCCCGTGAACCCCAGGGCCCGGTAGTTTTCGGCAAGGAGTTCCCTGGCCCGAGTGTGCCCGGGATCCCTTCGCACAATCCGCCGCAGGATCCCCATCGCTTCCTCGAACCGGCCGACATCCGCGCACAGTTCCGCCAGGAGGAAAAGCGAATCCGTATCGTCCCGGTCGATCCTCAACGCCATCCTGAAGCATTCCTCCGCCTGCCGGGCCATTCCGAGCTCCCGGCACACCTCGCCCCACCCCCGGTACGCAGCCGGACTCTGCCCAGGGACCATACGCCACCTGACAGCGAAGTCGCGGGCCTTTTCTTCCTCGCCGGAGGAGAGGAAGTATTCCGCCTGCTTCAAGGGACCTGGAGAGTCGGAAGAAGCGTGAGCGCCGCGTTCGGAGAATGTGGATCTCATATCACCTCCTGGAAAAATCAGGAATAACGTGCCGGAGTTGAAAGACTCAGCATGCCGGCTTCCCGAAAAATGCCTTGGGACAAAATTCGCCAGCGCTGTATCCACGAAATTCGGTTCATCCGGCAAACGAGTACCTCCGGTGCTTTTCACGCAAAGAATCGACGGCATTCCGATGTCATTCCCGAAATAATGTCATTCCCCCGATCCCGAAACAACCTCATCTCCGCGAGAATCAAAACGATATTCCCGCGAAGGCGGGAATCCAGCCCAAGCGCGGCCCGCGCCATAAAGATCTCTCCAACCGGGACTGCCCTGCTCTATCCATTTCTTCGACCATGCCCCATTTGTGATGCCCTGTCCGCCGCACCGGATTCGATGCTATACCGACATACGGCCCACAGTTCGGTCTGCCTGCCAAGATGTACAAAAGGACTGTTTCGCCATGCAAGGTTACCCTTCCTGGATTCCCACCTTCGCGGGAATGACGTTGTGGTGGGTCTGTTCCACCTTTGAGCGACGGCTGTCGGGGTACGCGTTTGCTGGAAAAAACTCAAAATTGTTTCTTATTTTGATATATTGGAACCAGGGCCAGGAGAGTCCGATTGTCCGGCCGCCGTGCATTTCACGATTTCATTCCAGGCCTTTCTCGCATGGATCAGCTTCTCTCCCAGATCCTGGATCAGCCTGTCCGCGGTCGTGCATCCCTTGCCGCACCCGCCATGGTTGATATCGTTTCTGCGGTCCCTTATCCCCTGGAACGCGTCGGCAAGGTCTTGAAAAGGAGGCCCCAGCCTCTTCACTATGGCCTCCGCCTCTTTTCTGCGATCTGCAAGCTCTCCTTTCCAATCAGTCGGCTGCTTCCTCTGGCCGACTACATTCAGCAGGCTGCCGACGAAGTCCTCTCTTTCTGTTCTTGACTTCAGGTCCTTATCCAACAGACGACAAAGACCGCTGATGAGGGTTTCACGTAAGATGGTGTATCCTTGCGGCACAAGGTTATGAGCGACACACCACTCCACGGCCTCGAAGCCCTTTTCCTCGGGGGAGGCGGTCTCGAAAGGTTTTGTTTTCGACGAAAGCAGATCCAGGAGTGGATTAAGAGGAGGGATGACCTGCTGCCCTTTTATGCTGTCCACAAGGGAACTGAGGGAATTGAATTTCTCTATTTCCGGGCACCGGGCCGTCAGAATATTCAGACCCATCTGGTGCAGTCTTCTTGACAACCTGTCGAGTATCCTGACGGTTTCATTTTTTCCCCGAGTTTCTCTCAGAATGGGGGAAACCTCCCGGCTGACCAGCGACTGGAGTCTCACTGTCCAGCCGTGCCGCGCAAAATCGTCGACGGCCACGGACCACTCCAGTAGTGTATCATAAGGGGTCAGGTCGAACACCGGAGCCTGCCTGCATTCGAGGGGGAGGTTCCTGACAGACTCCAACGGACCGAGGGTTTCGAAAGCGCCGTAGTAGATTGCGGCGACATGAATGTTCTTGAGTACCTTGGAGTAATTAAGAATTACGGCGTTCAAAAGCGGTAGGGAACGAAAGGAATGAGTGATATCCAGAACGACGTCGTCGTCGTGCTTCAGTACGCTATACACCGTATCGAAGATCTCCATGATCTCCGCCTCGGACCTCCCATCGGGGATGCCCACACTTTCGATGGCGGGCGGGACTGAAAGGTTTTTCAGACGTGATTCGAGCCCTGGATCGAACATGCCGCCATTTATCCAGTGTGTTTTTCTTGCTGCTTCCGTGCAGAAAACAACGATCCTGTCCTGCGAATTCCAGGATCTGCACAAGATTTCAGCCAGGGCCTCCTGAATGAAGGGTGTGCAGGACGATGTCTGTCCTTTTAAGATGTAGCTGCCTTCGACGTAACTCCCTGTCCCCAGCGTAGTCAATAGGACTCTGGGCATGACTACCTCCCGTAGATTCGAAATCTCACGTGTTCAAAGACCCTCTCCTGGTAAACCTTGCCATCGACAGAACGTCTTTCCCGGACGATCCGTTCTGTAGTGGAGTAAACAGGGACCAATCCAAACCGATAGGCTGCCTGCACGAGGATGCAGGTGGCTCCGGAGTCTCCCTGGATCAGCGCCAGATCACCTGGTGATGATCCGGAACTCAGCCATTCCGTTACCGGCTCGATATACGCTTCAATCAACTCGATCTGTGCAGGAATATTGGACCACAAATCTTGAAGTTGAGATGGCAACGGCACCAAGTCCGTGATCTTCCAGTTCAATCGCAGGTCTTCATGCTGCTTTTCCGTCAGGTGATGGGAAAAGATGAGAAAAGCTTTCATTGCGGCTCCCAGGATCTTCTCGTAAACTCATTCCTCAAGGGACAGCAGAATCCACCCGAACGGCATGGGCGGCAGGCCGTTCTCCATTACGCAACGGGAGCGCGTTGCTCCCATGTCGGTAATCGGCCTCCTTGCCTGTACATTCCAGCCTTGCCGATGTTCATCCACCGAAAGGGATTCGAAATGCGAAAAACGGCCGACCCTCATGAGCATTCTTTTCTTTTCCGTCGTGCACCAGTAAGGCTTTGAGGGCTCAATGGCCACAATGTCACCATCCGGCTTTCTTCCCCTGGGGAAGAGACTGTAAAGAGCTTTCCAGGTCGTATCGCCGGGGGATGACTTGCCGTCGAATTTCTCTGCCTCCGACACCATTCTCTTCCAGTAAAAACGATTACAGGCTTTGATGATGGTGTCTATGTCAAGAGTCCTTCCGAGGAGAGACCGCACACGCTCATGCTCCATCGCACGGGTATCGATATGCAGAGCCACTGAAAAAGAGGGAGGCTGACTCGATTCCGACCGTGCCTTCATGCGCTCCACCCAGATCTGAATCCCTTCCGGTCCCTGTCTGTCGGGATGTACATTGACCACCCGGTCGATCCTCGTGGAATTTTCCGGCAGTGCAACATCTTCCACGTCAACCAGCCTGAAAACGTCGCGTTCGGTCTGGGACTTTGAACGATTGAGCGCACTGGCTTCCAATGTTTCCGCTCTATCGCGATCGGGCGCTCGCCTTAAAGCCTCCCGCACTGCGTTTCGAGTGCCGGGTTCGATATTCGCGAAGTGGTTCACAACAGCCGTTCGTATCGCACCCTTGATGCTGGACCCCGGCATGTACACCTGTCCCAGGTGATCATTGCGCGGCATCATGAACACCCGAAACCGGCTGTCGGGCGCACTGGCTCTCAATGTAAATCCGTCTTTGAAACCCTTTGAAACATCAATCTTTTCAATCCCATGGTTCTCGGGATCGAGATGGCTGCGCAGGAAGGACTGCAGCGTATTAAGGTTGGCATCACTCAACAACCGGACCAACCGGCCTGCATCTTCGGTCCCCAGACTGTTCAACACCCTCGTGGGGCTGAAATGCAGGAGCTGGTTTTCATGGATTGTAAACTCTGTCGGATCGATTTCCCAGCCTGACCCGATATGGACCGGTGTAAGCGCATGAGCACGGAATCTGTAAATAGTCATACTTCCACCTCCGAGAAGGCAAGAGGCAAATGCAGTGCATAATGGACGATGGAGGCGAGGGCGGGATCGTGATGGACGCCGTGGAGGAGTTCCCCGAAGGGGCCGTCGTCTGAAGGGGTGAATGTCGCGGCCGGGCACATCATCAGCAGCGGATACTTGAAAGGACTGAAGCTCCCCGTCGCGTAATGCCCCCCTGTCTTTCCAAAGTGCACGTGCTGTCTGTAGCGTACGTGAAGCATGTTCTTTGTACGCACCCCATGAGAAAGACTCATCATTCGATTCCCCGTGTATTGAAAAAGCTTCTTTTCTTCTGTGACGCTGCATCGATACTGCCCGCACCCCGTACTCGCGTTGCACCCGAACCCATTTTCTCCGACAAGGTTCAAGAGCGATTCCAGCCTGTCGACACACGGTTCGCGGGTGTATGCGAAACCCTGTAAGGCCTTGCCTTCTTTAAAGAAATGCAACTCATCAAAATACAATCCCCCGCTCTGAGGGGTCCTGCCCGCAAGACGGTCGATTCGATTGTGCGCCCTGGTCTTTTCCAGAAATAATGGTTCCGTGTCCTCCTCGTCGAGGGCACCCTCAGACAACGCCTGATCGATCACCGTCTCACTCATGTTGGATCGAATACGCAAGAACAGCGATTCACTGATGTACTGCTTCTTCCTCGCTCTCTTTTCCTTGCGCATGACTGTGAGATCCGCCGATTCGCGGGTGCGCACCACAGGTTTCAAGAGCGGTTTTGGGAGAAACCCGCAGGGCATGAAGCTTGACAACAGCCACGGGCTCTCTTCCTGTTCCGCAAGCCACTGGGTGAGTGCTTCTTCCCCCTCCCCATAGCGAATCCCCCATGCGACATGCCCCCAGAGAGTTCCTGAAACCAGGGGTGTCCCAATAGGACCCAGTGGGGTCAGGGTAATTCGGTAGTAGGGCATCTTAAGCCGTCCTTCCTATCCGGATGATTTCATCCGGCAGAATGGATTCGAATTTCTCCTGGAGACTTATTCCATTCTCGCTTAGATCCTCGAATCGAATGCGCCCGTAGCCCCGGGACCCGGATCCGCCAAGGGCATCGTATTCCAGCAGGCGCATGACCTTCAGAAGCTCCTTGAAAAACGCCCTGTCCGACTCCCCCGAGTCACCGATGTCAAAGACTCGATATACCATCATCATGTCGAAGGATGCCCCCGCGGGGACACGCTCCGTCCTGCGGATGCCCTGGCCCGCCTTTCCCTGTATCCGGTCGATGTTGTTTTCGAACTTCTCTTCCGTGAAGGGAAGGCCTCGTTCGATTACGGCATCACGCCATTTCGCGTTAAGGGGGCAATCGCGCACAACCAGCCGTGTCGGACCCGCTTTCCAGCGTTTATTGGTCGTGCCGAAGATTCGAAGCACCGGATCCTGAGCCAGCCGGTCGGGATTGGTTTCCCCGCCTCCCTCCCAGGTTTTGCCGTCGGCCTCGATCCTATCGGTCGACCATTCCATGAGACAGCGCAGCTTTCCCTTGAGAGAAGACCCCGGTATATACGGCTCCGCCGTGTAGGGATTCTTGACTACCGGACTGTCTATTCCTCCGATTTCTATCGCATCCTTGCCGGCCCCTATGTGAAGGCCCGTCAGGATTTTGACTCGACCTGTCAGTATTCTGCTTTCTATGAGCCTCATATCCGCCCCTCCTTATCTTTCTTCTGAAAAGAATCTGTGAAACGCCACAACCGCTTCGAAGATTTTCAGAAAGGCCTGGAAGTCCCTTAATTCCTTGATCGATTCCATGTGATCGAAGATGAACTGGGTAAACGCCCTGGGAGAGACCCTGCGTTTCTCGGCGTAAACGGCCTTCGCCTTAAACATGAGAATCAGCGCACGGTCCCGCTCAAAATTGGCTTGCTGTGCATGGACGTCTTTTCCGAGGAGGATCCTGCGCTCGATGGCTTTCAGATCATCGTAGAATCGACGCATTTGAGTTGTTTTCAGTGGAGTGTTCTCTCTTACAAAAGAACTTGCCCATTCCTGGGCTTTTGCATCGACCAAGACTGGATCCAGTTTTTGTTTCTCTGAGAAGTATTGGATCCGTGTCGCTGTAGGTACGGATGTTGGTGCGGCACCTCCATGGCCTCCCCTGGTCTGTCCAGCCTGTCTTGGATTCTGTCTGCCGCGATTAGGCATGTTTTGTCCTCCTTTAACTGCGGTTCCTGTACAGTGCAATTTCAAGCGGCAATCGCCATTCATAAAGATTCGAGTAGTCCCTGGTGAGCTTCAACTGATTATCCAAACCAAGACGCTCCAGCCATTGCACGATCCTCCTCTTCTTGTCTGCATCGTCATAACCTTTGATGTTTCTTGACAGGTGATAGGCGAGCCGTGCCCGCCAGTCCGCCTTCAACACGTTGCCTTCAGCAACGGCTTCAGCATCGCTCGCTATCTTCATGATGTGATAAACAAAACCAGTGCTGACGGCGTTTTCACCCTGCATCTGCTCAATTACCCAGCTTGCATCCTGAAGCTTTTCCTTGTAGCGATCCCACGGAAGAGGCTTAGCCATGAGCGCGCAGATGCGGTTTCTCACGGTCCCTTGCCTGTTTAGCGCTTCCTTGGCGGTTTCAAGAAAGACCTCCGCCTCCTTGATGGCTCGGTTGACCGGGTGACTGGCCTTGAGGAGTGTCAAACCTGCGGAGAGTGTGATGTTGGGGTTATGTCCGGTATAGGCACGGAATGTCTCATGGATACGCCAGGCCAGTTCGAGCATTTTTGTCCAGGGTCCGATGAGAAGGAGGTCATCACCTCCGGCATATACGGTATAAGTGTCCGGGAATTCACGATGCAGCAGGCCCTTCAGATAGCCCGTGAAGTAAAGATCCATCATTCTGGACAATTGCGCCAGTCGTGAAAGCGTAAAACGGTCGTCATTCATGACGGTGCGCCGCAGCCCATATTGAAATAGGAAACCCAAGTAGTCCACGTCCGCCTTCAAGAGTCCGAGATAAGGCCTGCCTCTCACGGTACCATCGTGATGAAGTTCAGTAGCCTCGGCGGCGATGTGAGCGAACGTTTTCGGGTCCCCGACCACTGGAGTTTCGCTTTCGTCCTGGTCAATCTTGTATCGCGGATCCCGGAGATCCTGTTCTCTTTTGAAGATGGGAATGTGGTTCGCCAGGTAACGCATGCTCCATGGCAAGGAGCTCTTAAAATGCAGAGTCTTACGAATGGAGAGAACTCCGTCAAGATTTGACAGGGCTTCTCTATCGAGGAGTGCGAGATCCAAACCCAGCACATCGACGGGATGACATGTCCCCGGCAGATTCCGCCCCCAGAGAACCAAGTTTGCTCGTACAAGCCGGCTTCCCGTTTCCACTTCTTTCTGGCAGGTGGGACAGCGAGCTTCGTCCCCGTAAAGCCTTTCCGCCGGCCTGATGCCACATGCCGAACAGCTGCAGTCCAGGGGAAATTCGCGCTTCATCACGCCCTGGTCACAATGCGAGAGGGGTGTCTGCTTGGCTTCTTCAACGGATTGTCCAAGGCGGGCCATGACCGTACCGAACCGTTCAGCACTGAAATCAGAACCGGCAAAAGGTTCAGTCAGGGCGACATTAAGAGCCAGAGTCCCGGTGTAGTTCTCCAGCAGCTGCCGGTCCCATTTGTTGCGAAGGCTTTCTACCACGCCGTCCGTTTCCTCGGTTGCCGGAACCAGGACAAGAAAACGGCCCCCCGCCTGCTGTATGATGCAACAGAGAGGCAGGCGCAGAGCTTCCAGCAGTTGCAGTGTGGCCGATTCTGCAATCGCTCCCAAAAGAAACGAACGGGCGCGAAGGATCTTGTTCACGCTCTTCACACCCTGACTTGCGAGTTTCAAGAGTGTTCCCTGGATTCCCGAGAGATCGCCCGCCACAAATCGAAATTTAGGGGATTCCATATCCTTGATGGCATTCACATCATCAATCTCACCTCTTTCATCGTGATAACGGAACAGACATGAAGCAATGGCAGCCGTGATGCGGGAATGATCGTAAAGAGATATATCAGGCAAATCGACGGTACTGGACGGGACGGCCCACGTGGTGCGTTCCAGCAGTCCAAGAAGGGCCTCCTCGAAAAGCTGCACGCCGAGTTCACTTCTCTGAGCAATTGACTTGAAATCGCGGAGAAATGCCTGCCATACCTCCAGGTACCGGGATGGCAGTTCTCTGATGATTCCGTCCTGCGGCCGCAATAAGGGGATGAGACTGGTTTCGTCTTCCGGGTTCAGCAGCTCCAGACTGTATGAATGCGCCCCTGGTGTCCCCAACCTATTCTCATCCAGGATTAATTCATCGAATAGGCAACTCAGCGGGGTAGTCTTATAAGACCTGATACTCCTGCCGGCATCCTCCTCGCAACGCCTTTCCATCCCGGCTGAAAAGCGGTCTCCCAAGGCACACATCCATGCCGCCGCGACTGAAAAATCACATCCGTCAGGCTTGTGATGATACGCTGCAATCTTGCCCACCGCTGCCAGATTGACTCCTTTCGGCAATTGAAGTCCCTGTCTGTTCATCAGCTCAAAAAATGCCTCGGTGAAGAGAACGTGTCGGTGAGTGTATCTACCTTCTTTATTCAAAGGGCACAGTGTTGACTCGAGGTCATAATCCTGGCCGGCAACATCTACGGGACGATCGAAAGCCCGCTGGAGCACCTTGCCGATGTCGTGAAACAAACTTCCGAACACAACTTCATACATTGAGTAGGACATAGATCACCCTCGCTTCATCAACAGTCAGGATACTTATCCCCGGTACGACCTTCTTCACTTTAATCGATCCTGATTTCATACTTCCCAAGTCCGAACCCCGCTGCCTTACCTACGTGAATGACCTCTCCCAAGAACAGAAGAGGCAGAAACTTTTGAAATTCTCCCCGAAATGTGACCGCACCCACGAATCCGCCAAGTGCCATGCGCTGCTTTTGCCTGCTGGAGTATCTTTCCCAGTCGTACCAGGACAGGTCACAAGACACCCGCTCGATCCTTTCAGCCTTCTTGACCAGACCTCGAAAATCCAGCTCCAATCTTCTGCCGCAGTGGAAGTAGGATAGACTCGATACTCTCCGAAGGAGAGATCTCGCAATGTGATGGAAATGAGGATCGTTTATGAAACGACCATCGAACTTCACGCGAGTGGGGGTAACAAAAGTCATTGCCAGCCTGTCGGCCCCATCAAAATCAGCACACTTCTGTTGAATGAAATCCCAGTCTGGATAAGGCTGTGATGGTCTCAGAACCTGTTCTTCCTGGTCAAAGACGCAAACAGGACCGTCGGAACCCGCAGCGTAGACTGCCTCTAGCTTCGCCTTGCCCCGTCGTCTTCCGATCCCCTCGCGACCCATGCTGGCGAATGCGTAAATAAAATAGGGCAGATGATCGAGAGCCTTCCCAACGAGAATCAGGCCGAAATCAAGCGATCCTCCGGCACCCAGGCATCGCGCTTCAGTCTCCGGCGGTTCGATGATGAACGGGTGAGGCGCCGCCGGGTAGAGGCTCATCATTTCCGTATCCGCCGGGGGCGGGGTTTCGAAAAGATACAGGTAGACGCAGCGGTCGCGAAGCAGGCATCCGCCGCAATCCTGTCTTTTGAGGGCACAGGCCACGTGCTTGAGCGCCGCACCGAATCCGCCTCGAAGAGTCGACCCCTTGTAGGCGGGCAGGTGAAGATCGTCGAGTGCTCTCAGTCTAAGCAAAAACTTTCCGATTCGGATATGTTCGAACATGTCCGCTCATGTCCTCCATTTTGTCTGGATCATCCGGCAAACGAGTACTCCCGTGCTTTTCACGCATCCGGCGCCTTTTGTGGAAATGCCGTTGTTATGGAAATGCCGTTGTTGCGGGTGTATTCCACCTTTTTTCGACAACTGTCCGAGTACACGTTTGCCGGATGAACCTTTTGTTTCCGGATTCACCCTGTGAGAACCTGCGGCCGCAGGGGAGCGGGGGTGGACCCTGATACGGTGTAAACGGATTGACTCCGGAAACGGAAAAAATAAACTTTCCGGCAAGTTTGCCGGCAATTCACCGCTGCCGCGGCCAGGGTTTCCCGTCGGACATGACGATGCGAAAGGCGCCGGCGTCCACCGTTCGCCTGGACCTCGTGGAAACAGTGTACCGTTCCGCCAGGCGGTTCCTGCCCAGGGCTTTGCGTACTGCCGCGTTGGCCTTGCTGATACAGGGCCCGATCCTGGCCTTGAAGTCTTCCAGATCGGTCATCTTCTCCCACGCATAACTTTCCTTTTCGCCCTGGCGAAACCGATCCATGTATCTTTCCAGCTCCGCAATCACCGACCGCCTTTCGAAAAGATCCTCGACGGAAACGCCTCCCGTGCAGCTTTCAGATTCGAAAAGCAGGAAGCAGTAAACGGCCAGGACCTGCCTGCTCATGTGGATGGAAAAGCGGCCAAAATCCGCCGATCCGGCATCGAGACGGACGACAAGAGGAGGAGGCGCCTGCAGATAGTTCAGAAGCAGCTGAGAGTGGGACACTGCATCGGTGAATCCCTTCTCCACAGGAAAATCTCCTCCGATGAGTTCCCTCAGGCGAGGAAAAGGGATGTCCGCCAGTTCCACATCCGCCGCATTGGAACAGACCGTCGACGTCCCTTCCTGCGACCCGTGAACCGCGATTCGTTCGTAGAACCGTGGCTCGGGCGGAGGATAATAGAATCCCTTCACCCCCGATTCGAACTCCTGGGAAACCAGTACGTGAGACAGGCTGTCCGCCGGCCTTCCGCACAGCATGAGCGACATGCCCAGGTAGATGCCCAGGGTCTTGCGGCCTCCTGCGGCGGAACAGAACAGGGTTTCACCGGTCCGTTCAGTCCATTCGCGGATCAGCCGATAGACCTGGTCGGCCGCGCTTTCATTGTCTTCGCTGGTCCTGATGTCTTCGAGTTCCGTGCCGTCGGGGCGGGTGAGCACGTAGATGTTTCTTTCGGAAAAGGATATGCGGCCGGCAGGAATCCCGTAGTCGACGCAGTAGGCGGTGAATGCTCCGCCGGGGCCGAGGAGTTGTTCGACGATGCAGCGGCGTCCCTCGGTTGTCGTGATCGCCCGGATCTCGTCTATCGAGATCCCCTGGCGCCGTTCGAGTGCCCAGAGCGTTTCCGTGATCACGGCTGGAGTCCTGCCCGACACCGCCAATAGGACATTACGGCTGGTAAGACGCGCTGAAGGCATGACCTGCTCCATACTAAGGAGAGATTATTCGCGAACAATAAATGATTGAAGAGAAGTATTTAAAAATGGATTGGAAACCGGCCATGGACTACTGATGGATCGCCTTACATATTTGATCTATACAGGAAAGTTTCGCTTTTGTACAGTTCAGACAAATTGCAGAACAAAAAATGTTCATGTTCGATGAATGGAAAGATAAAGACGATTTTGAAATTGCATAGAACCCGGCACAAGCAGTGCCTCATCGATTATTTCGCTTCCTGTGCCGATCCCGAAGTACATGGATCAACGGGAAGTGCGGAAAGGATCCAGCCGTTCGCTGCACTTCGGCTTTAACAGCAGCCCCATAAGCTGCCGTAGTTCCGTAATGAAATTTTCGGGGTTCGTGACTACAAACGCTGATTATGGTTCTTCCGACGGCACGGTTGCCGGCGCGAAGAAGATGCTCACTGCGCGCCGAAGCCGCTCACGATGTGGTTTCGTGCCCGTAAAGTGCAGACATCCCCGGCCGGCGGCGGGAAGGACTCGACGGGGCGGGCCGAGACCACCGTTTTCCTTTTCAGGCTCCGCCACGCATCCTGGCCGGTTGAAACCCTCGGGGATCCTGATTATTGTTAATCAATCACCCGAAACATCATCTGAACGGATCCACCTTCTCTGTGTTCGCCTGCACCGCTTCGGATTCAGCGCGTCGAAGTCCGATTATTGAATGGCAGACAGGAGACACACTCGTCCCGCTCCTGGTGTGATTCACAAGGCAGAGCCGACATTGAACGGGAAAGTCTTCTTTTCTCTTACTGACTGCCCAAACCGAGGAGGAGACTCCATGGCGCCGCATGAACCACTGATTGTTTCCTTCGAGAATGCAGACCCCACCAACATCGAGTCTCTCGGTGCCAAGGGGGCCAAGCTCGTCGAAGACTTCCGGCACATCCGGGAGGTCTTTCCTGAAGCGAAGGACACCGTTTCGGTCCCCGACGGGTTCATTCTGACGACGGGTTTCTGGAGGCTGTATCACAAGGCCGGCGGGCGGATCACGGATGAACTCCTCGCCCTGGTCCGCTCGGAACTGACCTCCCTCGAACTTCGCACGGGGCGCTGCTTCGGGGATGCCACCGGCCGGCTTCCACTGATTGTTGCGGTTCGAGGGGGCGCGCCCGTGTCGCTGCCGGGAGCCCTGGGCACCATACTCAACGTCGGCTTGAACGACGAGGTGGTTTCCGCGCTCATCCATGCCGGCGAGGACGAGAGCTTCGTGCTCACGACGTACCTCACCGCCATCCGCATGTACGGAGAGGTGGTGCTGGACATCCCGTATGAGCGGTTCTACGAGGTCATCAGGAGATGCCGGGCCGGCGACGAAGGCACGCTCCCCGTGCCCCTGCTCCGGTCTCTTATCCGTTCTTTCAAGGAAATTCTTCAGAACACACCTCACCCTCGATTCCCATCCCGGTTTGAAACCAGGCTGGATCTGCAGCTGCAGAACGCCGTGGAAGGTGTCCTGGCATCGTGGATGTCTCCAACGGCGGTGGAGGCGCGCAGGAGCCGCCTGTCCGCCGAGGGTGGCATACCCGAAGACATGGGCACCGCCGTGGTGATTCAGGAAATGGTGTTCGGAAACCGGGACGATGCCGGATGTCTCAGCGGAGTCCTCTTCACACGGGATCAGCGCACGGGAGCGAATACGCCGATCATTGAATGGGCACCCAAGGTGCAATGCGACAAGATCGTATCGGGCAAGCTGCGCAAGCAGCTTCACCAGGCAGGGGACTTGAAGGAGCAGTTCCCGGATATCTACGAGAGCTTGATGACGGTAAGGGAGATGTTCGAGAATCGAGCGCGCTGCCCCGTCGATGTGGAATTCACGGTCGAGAGCGGCAGGCTGTTCCTCCTTCAACGGCGGCCCATGCGCATGACGTCCAATGCCATGGTGCGCGCGATGTGGGATTTCGTGGACGAAGGAAAGACCAACATCCAGCTGGCTTCCATGATCATCAACAAGGCGCTCGAACAGCCCGAGAAGGTTCTTCGCGAAGACTTCAGCGACTACATCGTCCTGGGCAGGGGGGAGCCCATCACGGACAGCGCCGACAGCGGCATACTGGTTTTCGGCACCGAAGCCGCACTCGAACTGGCCAACGAGGGCAAGGAGGTTATCCTCCTGCGCAGACGCCCTTACGGCGAGAGCGACGTGGCCGTCAATCACCCGAAGGTGAGGGGCATCATCCGGTTCGACGGAAATACGACCGGCCATGAAGCCGTTTCGGCCACAGCCTACAGCAAACCCTATCTCATCAATGTCGTGGACGCTCAGGGAGAGCATCTTATCCTTGTCCACGAAGAGCAGATCGTTCTCAACCCGGAAAGCCTGGTGAGCCGATACATGGGCAAACGGATCTTCGTGGACGGGGAGCGTGGAATTCTTGGATTTACATCTGCTTCGGATTTCCTGGAAGACCGCAGAGGGCGCAAGAAACTTTACGTGGATTGGGAATACCTGCGCGAACAGTTCGATGCGGCGGGCTATGGGGATTATGACTATGACAGGCTGCTCGACCTTCACTATGGATGGGAACTCGAACTCGAAAAATATCAGAACATCGAGAAGAAAATCCGGGACAGGAACGGGGCATCAGCGGATGCTCTGTCGAGCGCCTTCGAGACATATCTCTCGTACGTGCCGGTTCGAGACAGGGAGCGCGTGCTGCGGCTCAAAGACGTGCGGGTGGAAGACTTCGACTTCGGACCTCCCCTCCGCTACAGGTCTCATCGGCTGGAAGCCGAGGTCCTGAAAATCCTGCGCACTCTGATGCTCTGCACCACCTGGAGAACCCACTGGCTGCACGAACTCATGGTCGTGAAGGCCCGCGAACGAGGCGAAACGGAAAACGACGTCATCCGGGATATCTTCCTCAAGAACCGCACCATGAGCCTGGTCAGGGACTTCAAGGACGAAGGGTTCCACGTGATGAAGGTCTCGAATTACTACCACCTGATCCTGGCCAGCAATTTCGAATACACTCAGGATCCGGACAAGATCCAGATGGGACCCGATACTCTCAATTACGCCGAAAAGGAGGTATTCGCGCGGCAGTTCATGACGTATCTCGAGCAGGTCAACCCGGATCTTCACACGCGAGTGCGCGTCATCCAGGGCGAACCTCCCCTCGGGCAGGGTCACGCCCGCATCATCAGCATCGGGCTGTCCATTCCCCATTCCGACTTCGACCTCGTCTGCCGGTACCTCAGGACCTTCCTCGAACAATGCCGCCACGGATGCCCCATGGACCTGTCAGGGTCCATCCCGCCTGCCGGATTCATCGAACTCTATCAGCTGGATCCCTATTTTGCCCCTTTTCCCGAACTGAGGGTGACTCGGGAGTTCACGGGCTCGGAACACGAGGACGACCTCTTTCTGGCCTTCGGAAGATGCTCTTTCGGAGAGTTCGACGGGGGCGTTTACGGCCAGAAGGAATACGACCACCTGACGGCCATGGTGAAAAGATTTGAATCTTTTCTCGGCAAGACCGGCAGGAAGCTGCCTGTACGGCCCTGGCATTTCGAAGTCGATCCCTTCCGCCGCCACTCGCTTATAGCCGCAGTCGGAATTCGACTCGACGCACAATACTTCTGTGACGTGCTGGACGAACTGAAGCGGTTTCTCGCGAAAGAACCGTAGCAAGCCGCTGAAAAGGCCTTCGGCTCCTCGCTTCTTCAACAACGCGTCGCACCTGTCGATATCCGCAAGCGCGCAAATCACGGCATTATGGTGAATTCCGCGGTCCAGCCTGCACTTCCGGCAACGGATCGAGAGGATCTTTCGGCAGCCCGCCCGTGGCACAAACGCTCGCATTCCAATGGAGGGCCATCATCGAAGAATTCTTCCGGCATAAGCGCACCCGGACAGCTGTCGCACAAAGGCGGAATACACCCGCAACAACGTCGTTCTCTACATCAACGTCGTTCCCGCAGCAACGACGTCGCCTCCACATCGTCATTCCCGCGGGAATCCAGGAAAAGTAACCGTGCATGGCGAAACAGTCTCAAGCAATGGGAAAGGGCATGAAAGACAAGACAAACAGACCATGACAATACCGGGTGGAGTGACCTTCGTGGCGAGATCTGCGCCTGGCAGGCTGGTGACTGGATTCCCGCCGTTCGCGGGAATGACGGTGGGTGGGATTGGCGGGAATGTCGGTGGGTGTTTCAGCGGGAAGGACGCTGGGTGTGACGGTGGGTATGTTCAGCGGGAAGGACATTTTGCTATTTGCGGGAAGGACTTTGTGATCATCACGGATATGACGCTGTTGATACCCAATGACGCTGTAATGCCAAATGACGTTCGCTATGCTCAATGATGCTGTTGATGGCCAATGACGCTGTTATACCGAATGAAGTGGTTGATGCCGTCGATCCTTTGCGTGAAAAGCGCCTCGTGCGTGAAGAACGTAGGTTGGGCGAAAAGCACCGGAGGTACCCGTTTGCCGGGTGAACCCATCGAAGTTCATCGGGTTCAGTTCTTCGGTACGATCCTGATCTCGAAGATGTTGGGCCAGTACTTGCCTGTGACGAAGAGCCTGTCCTTTTCGGCATCATAAGCGATGCCGTTCAGGACTTCCGGTTTGCGGACAGACTTCAACCTTTCGCGCAGCTGGCCGGCATCGATCCATCCCATTACATCGCCCGTATCGGGGTTTATCCGAACGATGTGGTCGAGGCCCCACACGTTGGCAAGGATTTCCCCCTTGACGTATTCCAGTTCGTTCAGACGATGGATAAAAATGTCCGCCTTCCGCACCCGGACAGTCCGAATCTCGCTGAAAGTGTCGGGATCCAGGAACCGCAGCGTCGAACTGCCGTCACTCATGATCAGCGATGTCTCGTCGCGTGTGATCCCCCACCCCTCCGTCGTGTAGGTGAACTCCTTCTCCTTCTCGAATGTCTTCATGTCAAAGACAAACCCCAGCCTCGACCTCCAGGTCAGCTGGATCAGCCTGCCCTTCCACTCGGTCAATCCCTCCCCGAAGACATTCTCGGGCAGATTCAGTTCCCTGACGATCCTGCCTGTTTCGAGTTCGACCTTGCGAAGCCTGGATTTTCCTTTCAGGCCGGTGCTTTCGTAGAGATATCCACCCGAGTACACGAGCCCCTGGGTGAATGCCCCGGAATCGTGCGGGTAAGTGTTTATAATCCTCACGCCGTCGATGGGAACCGCTGTGTGCACGGGCATGACTGTTCGAGACCCCGGGGCGGGAGAGGAGTATTCCATTTGAGCGAAAGCCGGCGGCGGACAGGCTGGGAAGACGCCGAACCGGCAGAAAACCAGTACGGCGGCTCCTACGGCTGCCCATTTGAGCCGAGGCCGGGCTTTCGGGCTGATCCAAGATGGACTCATGAACTTCATTGTACGTCCGAGTCGGTACAGGCTGCAACCTTCCCGATCCTGTTCCACATCGAACGTCCGGCCGGAAGGACAACCCAGGCGAGGCCCGCCAGGGTGGGAGGAAGCCAGATCACCGCGTGGGCCACGATTCCGAAAACAGTAGCCATGGTGTGCGGCACTCCATACGCCATCATCCCGACGATGATAAAATAATCGTAGGGACCCACGTTTCCCGGCGCACTGGGAATAATCGTGGCCAGAGTACCCGCGGCGTGAGCGAACCACGGGCCGGCGCCGAGATCGGTCAGTGACAGGGATCGCGCCACCATGGCAAACACGGTGCCTTCCAGGAGCCAGATGACCAGCGAGAGAAGAAAGAGTTTAGAGATGAGTTTCGGGGAACGGATCATGGCGAAGGAATTCAGGATCTGTTCCGCCCAGCCGGCGACCCGTGCCGACAGCCGATGCCCGCTTGCGGAGAGTCGAGAAGAGGCGGCATGCGCTTTTGCGGCAAGCCGGGCCGGGGCGGACATCAGGACGATCAGGCTGGACACGCTGAGTACGATCATCCATTGGCTGCCGTCGATGAGAGCGGCGGGCATCCTGTCCGGATCCGCTCCGGAGAGTGTCGCAAAAAAGATGAGCAGCAGCGTGGTGATCCCGAGAAGCCGTTCGACGACGACGGTGCTCAAAACGTGCAGGGGAGTCAGGCCCAGCTGTTTCTGAAAAGCAAACGTGCGGACCACGTCACCCGACCTGAAACCAAAAACATTGTCCGCGGCCACGCTGGCGATAAAAGGCCCTGCGCATCGCGAATAAGGAAGGCCGGGAGCCAGGCACCGCAGGATCATCCACCAGCGCAGGATACGCATGGAGTATTCGAGGGCGAGAAGAGCGACTCCGGCGACAATCCACCAGGGCTGCGCGGAAGCGACGACCTTCCAGCCGGCATTCCAGTCCATATGGGCGAATGCCAGCCAGGAAAACAGCACCGTAACAGGCACTCCCAGGGCAACTCTAGCATTTCTCCATGTCAGGCCGGGAAGTCTCATCGCGTGGCAACCGCCCGCGCAGGTTCGCTTCCCCGAAAAAGCAGGACGCAGCAGTATCCCAGGAAGACCAGGCAGGACAGGGGACTCATCCAGTAGTTTGGGCCCCTCGAAATTTCGTAGCCGGCAGTCATACCGATGACCATTGCCGGGAAGAGCGCCGCGGAAAGCCTCGATCGGTTCACCAGGATGGCTTCGGCTCCCAGCAGAGCCAGGGGGACTCCCACCACCACGTACGTATTGTTCTCCGTCCTGGGATTGAAAAGCATCAGGTAGCAGGCCGTGAAGCACAGGAGCAGGATGGTCCCGCGCACATGATCCCGCTTTTGCAGTGCCAGGCGGCACAGAAGGAGTGCGCCCAGGGCGGCTGCGGCCCGGACGACCGTCTGAAGAGCCGAAGATGCGTGTATCCCCAATGAACTGAAAAGGCCGAACAGGTCGCTGAAACGGTGAGCTTCACCGGGATTGCCCGCCACCCGCATTTTTTGGAGGTAGGCTCCGTATTGCTCCCATACATAGGCCGAATGCTGAGTCAGGAAAGGAAAGGCCAGGACGGCCGCTGCACCCAGCGCAAGCCGCCACCTCATCGGCTTGTAGAGGGCGGCGGCAAGGAGGATCATGACGAGCATGAGGGGCTTGAGTGCGAGACCCAGAGAAAGCCAGAAGGCAGACCACGACCATTTTCTTTCTGCAAGACTCACCGCTGCGAGGGCCATGAGCGCAGCCCAGGGGAGATTCATCTGCCCGTTGCGGGCACTGTTCATGGCCACGGGAATAACCAGGACGGTCATGAGAGGAAAGAATTCCCAACCGCCTTCCTTTCCGCCGAGCCTCGCCAGCCTGAAGACGGCCACGGCAAGGAGGCCGATGCACAACGCCCTCCAGGTCACCTCGGCAACCGGGAAAGGCAGACGCGCAAGGGGGCTGAAAAGTATGCACGCCTGGGGAAGATAGAGATACCCGTGGATACCCTCTCCATAGATATCCTGCCCCTGGAACCAGTTGATGGACGCCGTCCGGTAGGCGGGAACGACGGTTCTCCGATTCGAAGGGGAGGCTACAATGACGGAAATAACGATAAAGAAGACAAGCCAGACAATCCAGGCATTGCGAACGTCCCTGGGCCTGGCAAATACCTGTTCAACCATACTCGGATCTCGATATTGTCTGCAATGAACTGGATGAACGTTTGGCTTCGGCGCAATCCGGCAGTAAGGCATTTCTCCGCTGCTGCCGCCCGCCCCCGGATGGCTCCTTCCTGTGGGTTCGTCCCGGTCGATACTCCGGCCGTTTCGGACTAGCCGTATTTCCCCACAAGACTGTTGCAGCGGATGCGCAGCAGGGAGAGCAGCATCTTGAAAGGATCCTGCAACAGCCGGACCGTCGACCTCTTGTAGGAATGATCGTCGGAAACACGGGCGGGAACCTCACCGACGCGGTATCCGTAAAGCCTGGCCAGGTAGATCAGTTCGACGTCGAAAGAAAAGTCGTGCACCAGCTGTTTCGAAAAGATTCGATCTGCTGCCTCGCGCCGAAACCCCTTCAGCCCCGCCTGGGTGTCGCGGTAAGGCATGCTGAGCATGAGCCGGACCATGAAGTTGAAGGTCCAGCCCATGAACCTGCGTATAACGGGCAGGTCCTGTGCCTCTTCTTCCGCCAGGCTTCGCGAACCCGCCACCACATCATAATCTTCGAGAGCCTTGACGACGACGGGTAGATGATCGAGAGAATATGCAAGATCTCCATCGGTGAACACGATAAAATCGGCGTCGCTGCGTTCAACCGCCGTTTTCACCGCATATCCCTTGCCCTGGTTGACGGAATAGGAAAGCAGGCTGATACTGCCGTTGTCCTCGGCAGCAATGCGTCTCTGAAGCAGTTCCGCCGTATTGTCCACTGAACCGTCGTCCACGAACAGGAACCGGTATCCCCGATTGCGCCGGGCGAAGTCGTGCACCGCGCCGAATACATCCTCCACGACCCGGGCACCGTTGTAGATGGGCAGTATGACCGCAATCCTTTTCAAATCCCGATTCTCCAGGGCGGATTCCTCCTGCTATATCCTGCCCACGCTGTAGTAGGTGAAACCCAGCTGCTTCATGGCCCTGGGCCTGTATACATTTCGAAGATCGATGAAGACGGGCTGCTTGAGCAGACTCTTGATGCGCATCAGGTCCAGGGCGCGGTATTCGTTCCATTCGGTCATGAGGACCACCGCATCGGCTCCTTCGCAGGCTTCATAGGGACTGGAACAGTACTTCACTTCGGGCAGGATCTTCGCCGATTCCGCCATCGCCTGGGGATCGTGAGCGCGGATGATGGCGCCGTGTTCCATGAGTGTGGACAGGATGGTGATGGACGGAGCATCCCTCATATCGTCGGTTTCGGGTTTGAAGGAAAGACCCAGGGTGGCGATGGTCTTGCCGTTTTCGTTCCCTCCCAGGGCCTTTCGTATCTTCCTTGCCATGCGGGCCTTCTGGGCCGAGTTCACCTCGACGACCGCTTCCACAATACGGCACGCAACGCCGTTTTCCTGGGCGATACGCAGAAGCGCATGCGTGTCCTTGGGAAAGCAGGATCCACCGTAGCCCGGACCCGCGTGCAGGAACTTCCTCCCGATTCGTCCATCCAGCCCCATGCCCTTGGCCACGTCCTGCACATCTCCGCCGATCTCCTCGCACAGGTTGGCCAGTTCGTTGATGAAGCTGATTTTCATGGCAAGAAAGGCGTTGGCTGCATACTTGGTCAGTTCTGCGGTCTCGATGGTCGTGATGACAAAAGGGGTCTCTATGAGATAAAGCGGCCTGTAGACGGATTTCAGAACCTCTTCGGCCTTCCTGGAATCCACTCCGATCACCACCCGGTCCGGACGCATGAAATCGTTTATGGCCGCACCTTCTCTCAAGAACTCGGGGTTGCTCGCCACATCGAAAGACGCCTCGGGATTGACTTCCGAAATGATCCGTTTCACCTGGGCGGCCGTGCCCACCGGGACCGTACTCTTGTTGACCACAACCGTATAGTCTCGAAGATAGGGAGCCACATGCCGGGCGGCATCGTACACATAGGTCAAATCGGCATATCCGTCGCCGCGCCTCGAGGCAGGAGTCCCCACGGCGATGAAAACCACAGCGGCTTCCGGTACACCAGGACTGTATTCGGATGTAAACACCAGGCGGCCGGCTTCCCTGTTCTTGCTCACCAGCGCATCGAGTCCCGGTTCGTAAATAGGGATTTCCGCTCGATTGAGCCGCGCGATCTTTTCCTGGTCCGTATCGATACAGGTGACTTCGTGGCCGAATTCAGCGAAACAGGCACCGCTTACCAGACCTACATAGCCGGTTCCAATGATTGCGATTTTCATCTTGCTCTTTTCCCTTTTTGCTGTCAATTCTTGGATGATACACTCCGTGCGCACCGGAAAGAGGGGCACGTTCATCGGTCGGGAATGTATCAATTTATTGAACAGGTTACAAGGCCCGACATGCGGCGAATATCGAACTCGAAAACCCGGGCCGCAGTCAGTCCTTCAGGCACCTGTAATACTTGGAGTTCCAGCATGTTATCCAAAATCAAGAACAGCTTTGACGTCCTGAAAAGCTTCAGGATGGGAGAGACGACGTTTCACTACTGCAGTCTTGCCGAACTCGAACAGAAATCCGGAATGCCGACCGGGCCAATGCCCGTGTCCCTCAAGATTCTGCTGGAAAACATGCTCCGTCACGAAGACGGCATCCATGTCACCGCCGAATCCATCGAGAAGCTGCTGTCCGCTGATCGGCCCGCCGCTTCGACGACCGCCCCCGATGTTTCTTTTTTGCCCGCTCGAGTGCTCCTCCAGGATTTCACCGGTGTTCCCGCCGTCGTGGACCTGGCGGCCATGCGGGACGCCATGGTCAGGCTCGGCGGAGACCCGGAAAAGATCAATCCGCTCGTACGATCGGACCTCGTTATCGACCATTCCATACAAGCGGACTTCTTCGGCAGGCCGGATGCACTGCAGCTCAACGAAGCCCTCGAATACGAACGGAACTCCGAACGCTACAGCCTGCTGAAGTGGGCTCAATCCGGATTTCGGAACTTCAGTGTGGTCCCCCCGGGCAGAGGCATCGTACACCAGGTGAATCTCGAACACCTGGCAACTGTCGTGCAGGTGAGCGAGACCGCGGGAATGAACCTGGCCTACCCCGATACCCTCGTCGGGACGGATTCCCACACCACCATGATCAACGGACTGGGAGTCCTCGGATGGGGCGTGGGGGGCATCGAGGCGGAAGCCGTAATGCTTGGACAACCCTACATCTTTCCTCTGCCCGATGTGGTCGGATTCCGGCTGCTGGGAGCACTCAAACCGGGAGTCACCGCCACGGATCTCGTCCTTCACATCACCACCCTGCTGAGGCTGAAGAAGGTGGTGGGGAAATTCGTGGAGTTTTTCGGGCCCGGCATGAGGCGGCTCAGCCTGCCCGACCGCGCCACCATCGCCAACATGGCCCCTGAATACGGCGCCACCGTGGGCTTTTTCCCCGTCGACCGAGTGACCCTCGACTACCTGCGGGTTACGGGAAGGAATGAAGACCTCGTCCGCCTCGTGGAAGCCTACTCGAAGGAACAGGGGCTTTTTTCTTCAGATGAGATCGAGGAACCCGTCTTTGCCGACACGCTCACCCTCGACCTGGGCGATGTGGAAGCCTGCCTGGCCGGCCCCAAGCGCCCGCAGGACCGCATTCCCCTGAAAAGAGCCTCGACATCCTTCACGGAAAGCCTGACCCGCGAAGTCACCCAGTGGGGATTCGGCCTGGACCCGAGCGAAACGAACACTCGAGTCCGTGCCGAACTGGACGGCGGCTCCTGCGAACTCGGCCACGGTTCGGTGGTTATCGCCGCCGTCACAAGCTGCACCAACACATCGAACCCGGATCTCATGCTGGCCGCCGGACTGGTCGCCCGCAAAGCCCTCGATCTCGGCATCCGATCCAAGCCCTGGGTCAAGACGAGCCTCGCTCCGGGTTCCCTTGCCGTCACCGAATACCTCAGGGAAGCAGGGCTCCTCGAACCCCTTCAATCCCAGGGCTTTCATCTCGTCGGCTACGGATGCACCACCTGTATCGGGAACAGCGGCCCCCTCCCCCAACCTGTACTCGATGCCATCGACCGCGGAAACCTGGTCGCAGCGGCAGTTCTCAGCGGCAACAGGAATTTCGAGGGAAGAATCCACAACGCCGTGCGAGCGAACTACCTGGCTTCACCTCCACTCGTTGTCGCTTATGCCCTGTCCGGCACGATGACCATCGATTTCGAAAAGGAACCCATCGATTTCGGTACGAACGGGCAGCCGGTCTACCTGAAGGACATCTGGCCGACGGACGAAGAGATCGCAGCCCTGGCCCACAGGCTGATCAGGAAAGATCTTTACGAAGAAAACAGCAGAAATCTTTTTCAGGGCGGAAGTCTCTGGCGAAGTCTGCCCGCCCCCGAAGGCGCCCTCTTCACCTGGGATCCCCGGTCCACCTACATCCGGCGCCCTCCTTTCCTGGACGAACTGCCCGTCGACCCGCCCCCCGTCAAAGACATTCTCCATGCCCGGGTCCTCCTGCTTCTCGGCGATTCCGTGACGACCGACCACATCTCTCCCGCAGGAGCCATCCGACCGGAGAGTCCCGCCGGAAGGCACCTGCAGTCGCTTGGAGTCGAGCCTGCTGATTTCAATTCCTACGGATCGAGAAGAGGCAACCACGAGGTCATGATCCGCGGTACGTTCGCCAACGTCCGCCTGCGCAACGAACTGGCTGCCGGCGAGCAGGGGGGGATGACCAGGCATTTTCCGAGCGGGGAAATCATGACCGTATGGGATGCGGCCGAGCGGTACAGGCAGGAGGGAGTGCCCCTGGTGGTCCTGGCCGGCAGCGAATACGGGACGGGAAGCAGCCGTGACTGGGCGGCCAAGGGCACCGCGCTCCTCGGCGTGCGGGCCGTTATCGCTCGAAGCTTCGAACGAATCCACAGGAGCAACCTCATCGGCATGGGTATTCTTCCCATCCAGTTCCCGGAAGGGGTTTCCGCCGCCTCACTGGGTATCCATGGAAACGAACGCTTCACCCTGGAGGATCTCGAAGGCAAATTGAAGCCCGGTTGCGAAACCGCCGTCCAGGCGGCAAGACCGGACGGATCCGTGTTCTCCTTTCATGCGGTCATTCGCCTGGATACACCGTCGGAAGTCGATTATTACCGGCATGGAGGCATCCTTCCCAGGGTGCTGAGAAACCTGGTAAGAGGATGATACGGCTAAGGATGTGCGGTCTTCTTTTCGATCCAGGCGTTGAGCAGGCCGACGAACTCGGGTGGAAGCACTGCGGGTTCACCCGAAAAACGCACGCACACCATGTTGAAAGCAGCCCTGGTGCACAGTTCCATGCCTCCGGTCTCCTTCTCCCGGTAGATCAGCTGTGCCAGGCAGATGCTCCGGCTTCTCAGCCACTGCACCCCTGTGTGCATTTCGATGAGGTCGTCGTAGTGGAGAGGCCTTCTGTACGAACAGGTCGTCTCGACGACGGTCAGGTGGAGCTGCTGATCCATGAACCGGCGGTAGGGATATCCGACATCCCTGAGAAAGCTTTCGCGAGCAAGTTCGAAGAAGTGGTGGTAATTGCCATGGTAGACGGCCTGCCCGATATCCACCTCAAAAAGCGGAACTCGGAGCATATGCCTGTGCCTGACTGCCGGTATTTCATCCTGGGAGATCATTGCTGTCACCCCTGCTTCTCTGCCTCGATGTGAACCTTCTTCCGACTTCGGACGACCACAGGTTTTGCAGTCCGGACCGGGTGATCCGTTCTGAAAAAACCTGCGATTCCACTTGGAATCCCTTGGTTTTTTTCTCCTTGTGATGAATAATATTAAATAATATACATCGCTCAGTTTCAAAAGAAAGGAAAAGGGCCAATCCCTTGAAAAACGGCTCTCACGAGTATCGACATTACAGGAACCGCCGCCGCACAGCAAGAACATCCCCTTGTGCCGCGAACCAGCCGGATTCGGCTTTTTCTTTTCGAGTGCACCGCAATCTCCGGCATGTACTCGAACGCATCGGGGTTCCCGAACCCCGGCCGTTCATACCCGACCCTTATCAGAAGGAAGCCCTGGAAGCACTGTCGGAAGCCGACGTTCTTGTCACCGCACCTACGGGAGCCGGTAAGACCTACATCGCCGTCAAGGCCATCGAAGGCGTCGCCCGGCATGGAGGCAAGAGCTGGTACGCTTCACCTCTCAAGGCCCTGTCCAACGCCAAGTACGAGGAATTCTCCCAGATCTTCGGCCTCGAAAACGTGGGAATTCTTACGGGAGACCGAAAGGAAAACGTCCAGGCACCCATTATCGTAGGCACCACGGAAATCCTGCGCAATCAGCTCTACGACACCATGCACCGGGGGGAAGACCTTGGAGTGGACCTGGTGGTGCTCGATGAAGCCCATTACCTCGGGGACAGGGACAGAGGCGTGGTCTGGGAGGAAGTGCTCATCTATCTGCCCCCGCGCGTGAAGATCCTCCTTCTCTCGGCCACCATCCAGAACGCAACGGAGATCTGCGACTGGCTCCAATGGCTGAGAAACACTCCCTGCCGCTGGGTCGCAGCCTTCGACAGGCCGGTCCCGCTCTTTCCCGTCTTTCTCTTCCCCACGGGAGAACTGAGTCCTCTCGGCAACCGGCGGGGCCTGTTCCCGAAGATAAGGAGTGTCGACCGAAGGTCTTTTTCGAGGCACGACTTTCCCAACATACCCCGGCTTCTCGAAGTCCTTCGCCAGGCGAACCTGCTTCCGGCCATCTTCTTTCTCAAATCGAGGTCCGACTGCGACAAGGCCGTGTCCATGTGCATGTTTTCGAGGGGATCGAAGTCCGGCTCCGAAACGGAGTCCTTCCCAGCGCGCCTCGATGAACTGCTCGATATCTACCCGTTTCTCTCCCACCACCAGCACATGTCGATACTCAGGCAGGCCCGGGTGGGGGCTCACCATGGAGGCCAGCTGCCCCACTGGAAGCTTCTCCTGGAAAAGCTCATGCAGGACGGGCACCTGGACGCCATTTTCTCGACCTCGACCGTTGCGGCGGGAGTCAACTTTCCGGCGCGCACGGTGGTGATTTTCCAGAGCGATCGATTCAACGGCAAGGAATTCGTGGAGCTTTCCGCGACGGATCTTCTGCAGATGACCGGGCGAGCCGGCCGAAGGGGCATGGACGAAATCGGCTTCGTCTTCGTCGTCCCCGGTCCGTACCAGAACCCGGAACTCATCCACGACCTGCTGAAATCGCCGCCCGACGCCATTCTAAGCCAGATCCGCGTCAATCATTCCATGGTCTTGAACCTGCTCCTGTCGCACAAGCCCGACGAAATCCGCAGTCTCTTCGCGTCCTCCCTGGCCACTCACCAGAACCTCTCCCGCGAAGCGGAAATGAACCGCCAGGTGAAAGCGTCCCGCGAGAAAATGGAAAAATGGCTGCCCGAAATGGCCTGCGAATCCCTCGAAAACCTGGGCAAGGTGCGCCCCCGTTATACTGCACTGAAGGAACAGCTCCTCAAGGCGCTGAGTTTTCTGAAAAGGCAGGCCAGGTCGGAAATCCAGCCGCAGCTTCTCACACCGGGCAGGATCTTTCTCAGCAGGAGGCGCACTCCCTACGTCGTCCTGGATGAACCGGACAGGACGGAACAATCGGTGGAAGCCGTCCGGCTGGCGTCGCCTCTCCGCTTCCGAAAAGGCCGGATCAGGACGTACCGGGTGGACTTTCACCGCATCCGCAGCCTGGGGTCAGTCCTCGAAAACCTGCCCGCGCTCAGAGACCGCCAGCACTGGGAAGCCATCGTCGAAACCCTGGCCGCAGACCCCGCCCTCACCTTTCCCGAAAAGGACACCGCCGGGGATCTTCCCGCCGAATCCGCGGCAAATGAGATGAAGGCCGTCATCCACCAACTCACCGCTCTCCCCTGCGACCGCTGCGCGCTCTTCGGCCCCTGCCTCAAGGGCACCGCCCACCCTTTTACCGCGGCCGTCCAGCGCTATTTCGAACACGAAGCGCACATGCAGACCATCCAGGAACAGCTGTGGAAATCCTTTCAGCAGCATTACCGAGTCCTGAAGAAGGAAGGCTACGTCGACGAAGACGGCAGCCTTACCCAGGACGGCCTCTGGGCCTCGAAGCTGAGGCTCGACCAGCCGCTGCTCATTTCAGAAGGCATCCGCAACGGCATCTTCCCTTCAGACAACCCGGCCCTGCTCGCAGCACTCATTTCCCCCTTCGTCATGGACCGGGAGCGCCCGGGAGACTACCAGCTCTCCGCCCTGGTCTGGAGATACCCCGACCTGGCCAAGCCGTTTTTCAAGATGCTCCACAGCCTCCAGCGCCTGAAGGAACAGCTGGCCGCCGAAGGATTCGCCGTTCCTCCCCTGCCGTTCTGGACCGTGGCCACCATCTATCACTGGGCTCTCGGGCACTCGTGGGATGACGTGAGGGAAATCGCCGGCATGGATGAAGGCGATCTGGCCATGGTCATCCTGCGCACCGCCGATCACCTGAGGCAGATCGAATCCCTGACCGACACTCACCCCCGCCTGGCCGCCTCCGCGCGGCAGGCCATCGATATCATCCTGAGGGAACCCGTGCTGGTGGAGTAGCACCAATCCTGCAAGCACGCACCCGCAGGCGGGACTTACCGTTCATCCGGCAAACGCGTACCCGGACAGACGTCGCACAAAGGTGGAATGCACCCGCAACAGCATCGTTCCCGCGAGAACGTCATTTACTCGACATCGATAATCACTAGACATCGTCAGTCACTCAACATCGTCAGTCCCACCGCAATGTCAGTGCCTCCACAACGTACTTGCCTTCCCGCGAAGGCGGGAATCCAGGAAAAATGGCTGAGTACGGCGAACCATTTGCAGGAAATGGGAAAGAGCCCGTGACGACATGGACGGACCAGGGCAATACCGGGTGGAGGGTACGGCAAGATCCGCCCTTGGCAGGCTGGTGGCTGGATTCCCGCCTTCGAGACTGTGTCGTAATTGTAGGGCCTGGGAGTGGATTTTTGTGGTTTAATAGGAATAAACGTTAGGCAAATCGGAAGGTTATGTGGTATAGTGTAGCCCTGAGAGCAGGAGGAAAAGGGGGCTATGG
>Ga0334882_1001211_pt1 | contig 32001 bp, 28 predicted proteins | sample GraSluR1_MG_5_FD_207226 | JGI IMG/M metagenome (GOLD analysis project Ga0334882, IMG submission 207226) | Sludge microbial communities from methane-producing bioreactor in Wageningen University, Netherlands - Granular Sludge_15_04-R1 | ecosystem: Engineered > Bioreactor > Anaerobic >... | reverse complement strand
TCGCCTTGTGCCATGCCTGTTCGTACATCCGCACAGCCAGGGCAAGGGCGACCTGGGGATCACTCACCCCCTCGATCTCGTCGCGGATCTTCAGCGGGTAGTCCGCCCTCTTCTTGGTCCCAGGCAGGCGGACGCGATAAAAGATTCTTTTTTCGGTCTTGCGGCGCAAAAGCAGCCCGCGAGGCCGGCCGTTGACGATGACTTGCGGCATTTTCTCGTACATATCGAACCTCCCTTGTTGGCTTGGAGGCCTCCGGAGTGGCGGCCTCAGTGGTATTGGATGTTAGCAGGCGGGAAAGTTTTTGTCAAGAAAAAATCCTAAGCTGCTTATTTCAAACGGCTTAGGATAATGGAGCCTATGGGACTCGAACCCACGCCCTCTTGCATGCCATCTATGATTATCAAGCTGTAAACCATTGCACAGCAAAGACTTACAATTTGGGCAATTTTGACACAAACGCAGTTTGTCGCAGTAAAAACGCAGGTGTACGCAAGAGAAGTGGCGGGATTGGTGGCGTAGTTACCGCAGGGCCCGTCTCACCCGCTCCATCTTCTCCGTTCGCGTCGCCGGCGTTTTGATCGCGGTTTGGAGGTGGATCCGGTAGAGGCGAAGCACGTCGGCGGTGGAGATTTCGCGTTCTCGCAGCCAGTCAAGGGCGTCGGCCCTTGCGGCCAGGTACTCGTCGCGGTCTCGGATTCGCACCGGGATCGGCCTTGCCAGCGCGTCGGCCATGGCGACGATATCGTTCTCCGCATACGGCGTTAAGTCGAAGCCCTCGCCTTCTCGCTTCTTGATCGCCAACTGCATCGCGTGCCTGGCGTCAGTCGTCTTCGCCGCCGCCAGCGTCCGCGTGTACGCGTCAGCGTTTCGTCCGATGTTTCGCTGGACGCGACTGGCTACCTTCTGGCCCTCCTTTTCAACCAAAGCCTGCTCAGCTTCTGTCAGCGGCTCATCTTTGACAAGCTTGTCAGCGATCTTGCGGATCCGCAGATTCTCGCGAGCGTTCTCGCGGTTGGCGTCGGCGGCGCCGCGACGGGCCGCCTGCGACTTGCCCTGGTCGGTGATCTTGATCCAGCGGCCGACGATATCTCCCAGGACAGGAGCTTCCGTTGCGCCGGCCACGCCGGGCGCCGGGATCGGCGTCGTCAAGTCGTACCCTAACACGTTTTGCAGCTCCAGCTTGACGCTCTCAATATCATTATCTTTGAACTGATAAACAATGCCGCCGCCGAGCTGGTTTGACAGGTATTTCACGAACGCCAGGTGCGTTTCCATTGTACGGGCCTCGAACAGTGTATCGTCCAGTGCCCGGCGATCACGGAATGCGTCGTATGGGTTGATGCCATTGAAGTAGTCGACAGTCTGCTTGCCGGCCAGGATCATCGGATTCAGGCCGGGGAGCTGATCCATCGTGTAATCGAAAGCCATCGGCAGAGTTGAAAGGTCTTGTTCTTCGTGATTCAGAATCTTCCAGAACAGTCCACCCAGAAACCGTTGCCCCTCATCCATTGGCACGCGAACACAAACAGTCTTCCCGTCCGGTGTCAACCCTAACGGAATGACATGGTAGTTGGTCAGGTGGTATTCACCGACGTTTCGCAGCATATCTGTCTGCGCCCTGGCCCATTTCGTTATCCATTTTTCTTCATCGTCGTCATCAAGCAGCGCTTTCAGCAGCCACAGGACGGCGCCCGAGTAGAAGCCGTATTTGATCATCGTGGGAAGCAGTGCATACTTTACGTTGTTCCACATCGCTTCAGCCGGCCGCTCGCGGATCACATCGATATCTGCCCGCCAGCTCTGGATGATGGGATTGGAGTATAGGAAGAAATTGTTCGTGATCGGCGACGCCTCACCCTTGATCAGGAACGGCGGCGAACCCGCCTGCCGGCGAATCATGTCAGCCAGCTTTGCTTCGGGCATGTCCGGATACGTCTCGCGAAGGTACATGTACGGAGCGATCTTGCCGGTTTGCTCAACAGCTCCGCCGAACCGCATGACGTGATAGAAAAGCGCTTTGAACGGTTTCGTTACGCCATTATGCCACCGTTCCTTGCCGATTCCGGCGTACATATACAGTTGCCGCTCCAGCCGCTTGTCTTCCGTAGTCCATCCGTGCGGATCCGCTACGCTGAGCAGCATGTTCCCTTTGAGCATCTCATTAACAACCCGGTCGGGCAGATTGTATTCGCTGAGCACGCCTTTGGGTGCAGCCTTGCCGTAGTTCTTCAGCAGCCGCCAGATCGAGCCGCCCTCTTTGTTTGGGATAATCCGGCCGGCGCCCGGCACGTTCTTGACGGTCCTGGCGAAGTCGCGAACCGCGTTGAACGTCCAGAAGCCGGGCCGGGCGATCGTCAAGAGCAGCCTGGGAGCCGCCGCCAGGACGTGGAGGACCGTGCCAACCGCCTGGATTGTCGTGTTGGATTCGGACTCAAAAGCCTTGGCCATCCACTTATCGACGTAATAGGGCGCCGGCCGGCCGTCCTTCATATATACGACAAGGCGCCGGTCGGGATTCTCGGGATCGACCTCGGAGATGCTGCCCTTCCGCCATTGCTGGCGAATCGGCCGCACCATATCCGGCTTGTGCGTCCGGAGGCTCTCGATTGTCATCTGCTTGGCGGTATTCCAGTGCGCCGCCGAGATGATCATCACGTCGTTTTCCAGTGTCCGCGTGAACGGATTCTGGATGTCGCCCAGGAAGCCGATCTGCCGGAAGATCCTGACGCCCGTCCCTTTGCCGTGGGCCTTGTCGAGTTCCTCGATAGGCTTCCACGTCGAGTAATACTCGTTATCGCTGATGTGTGCGATTTCCTCCTGAGAAAAGAGTTGGGAGTCTTTGGCCAGGGCGATCACATACTTGCGGATCTTCCAGAAAGCTTTGCGAGCCTTCTCCATAGCCGCAAACGCCTTATCGCCGAGCCGCTTCTTCTGTTCGGCAAGCAGCCGCGTTGCCGTCGCCGGCGTAATGCCCTGCGTGTTGGCGATGTCGGCCCGGTCATGCGTCGTGCGCAGATAGAGCAGGTAGAGCCCGAATTCCCTGTGAGACAGGTTATGCTTGTCGAGCCGGGCGATCACACGATGCCGAAGCTGGGCCAGGTAATACTTCCTGGAAGACGATGAGTAGATCGCCGAATCGATTGCCAGTCCGGGATCCTTGTTCGGATCGTCGATATCGCCGCGAAGCACCGACTTGATCACCTGGGCTTTTTCCAGAATAGCTACCTTCAGGGCCGGCCACAGATCCCTGGCTTTCTGGCCGACCTTCCGCTTCTGGGCCTCGAAGGCGGCCGCGTCGCCCTTGTCGAACCCGGCCAGAAGCCGTGCCTCCAGGCTTTCCATATTGGCGCCGGATTTGATTTCGTCGATGACCTGGTTGTAAAGCTTCTTCATCTCCGGCTTCTGGCTCAGCCAGCCGAAGAAGCCTTGATAGAACATCGGCGCCCGGGCTTTGAGGGCGCCGGGATTATTCAAGAGGACCGAGATCGCATCGGCGTACAGCTCGGGGCTGGAAAAGCGATAGGCGGTGTACTTTGCGTCCCGTTTGACGTCGAAAGGATTCCACCACTTCGACAAGGCCTTCAGCTCGTTGGTGACGATCCCCGCATCGAGCAGCATCCGTTTCTTGACTTCCTCCAGGAGCAGCTCGCGATACTTCGCTGCAATCGCTTCAGGCGAGGCGTCAGGCTCGATAACCTGCTTGATCTTTCGGCCGGTCGGCTCTTTGACGGTCTTGCCCATGCTCTTGAGGGCGTCATGAATCCTGCCCTTCATTGCCTCGACGAAGATCGACTTCTTCAGGACGCGATCAGCCTTCTTGATGAAATCGTGCAGCTTCGGATCGATCTTGTGCATTTGGTCGGCGACAGTATTGAGCACGGCGATCACGTCCTTCGGCGTAATGCCGACAGTCTTCTCGATGTACTCGTCGACCTCGACCTCGTAGGCCTTGCCCAACATCTTCTTCGCCAGACGTTTGAGCCGGGCACGCTCGGCTTTGGTAAGAGGGCCAGGGCCGCCCGGATACGATTCTAATTGCCCTTTATAGAAACGCTTAAGCGTCGCAATTCGTCCCAGGATATTGCCCCGACCCTCGATCGCTCTGTCCGGAAGCCAGTCGACCAGGTGCCCAATTTCATGAGCCAGAATCATCGGGGCCCAGTTCGGATCCCGTTTGTAAAACGAGATCACGACGTACCCTCGACCGTCTTTTTCGGTCCTGGCGACGATATCCTCCGAATTCAAGCCCATCAGCTTTGTAAGATTGAACAGTTCGACTTCGATGACGGCGTTGGCTTTCGCCGTCCGCGTGCGAACCGCCTTGATCAGCGGGCCGATGAAGATGTCGGCCCTCAGCTCGATCCGGCCGGTCTCTTTGTCATGACGGAACAGCCCCAAAGCCCCGCGCTTCCGCAGCTTGCGTTTGACCTTGGGGTACTTGTTGAGTTCGTTTGCGATGTGTACCAGTTCCGGAAGCGCCAGCGTCGCCAGTTCGGACGATTCCGGCGTCGGCGGCCTGGCGGGATTCGTGCCGGGCTCTGGCCGCTCCGCGGCGTATGTGGCAGAAAAAGAGCCGGGTGAGCTGCCGGGCGGCGGAGTTACGTCGTCGTAGTCGGTGCCTTCTTTGGGAAACAAATCCCCCGTCTGGTCTTGCGGTTTCGGCTTGGGCTTTGGTGCGGGCTTTTCTTCGGCCTTTTTCACACCGCCGAAGAAGTCTCGTTGGCCCTCGATATCGTCTTTAGCGATATCTTCCTCCTGGGCCTTGACGGTCTTGTACTTATCCTTGTCGAGCATTTCCTTCTGGCTGCCCGACGTTCCCCCTTTGGTCTCTTCGCGGCCCAGAAGAGCCTTGTCTTGGTCCAGCTTCTTGCCGGTAATCTTCTGGGGCGGTTGATCTTCGGGCTCGTACAGCCCGTCGAGAAAGTCGCCTATTTCGGCGTCGTCTTTGGACTCGGATTGGATGGCTTCCCTTTCGGCAGCAGCTTCGGGGTCCAGCCCCGCTTCTGGATCTGCCTCCGCCACGCCTGAAGCCACGCTTCCAGTTTCTTGCTCATAATCCCGATACTCCTGAATGTATTTCTTATAACTGTCAGGGAGCGAATCAGGGTCGATGTCGTATTCCGCGGCAAGATCCAGAATGCCTTTGCCGACCGCCCAATCCTCGATCTCGCCGCGCTTCACAGCCATTTTCATCGCCTGGACGGCGTAAGTCAATAGCTGCCGAGGCGACGGAGGCTTCTTTTTCTGGGGAACGAACGCCTCGTCGCCCAGCTCTGCCCGCACGGCGTCGATCACCCGCTTCGGCGCCAGCCAGTAACCTTTCTCGCCTTTCTTGCGGACCTCTACTCGCCAAACTTCGTCGGTCCGATCCTGAATAGCCTTGAGCGTAAATCGCGGCAAGCCGGTCGGTAATTGCTCCAGCTCATCTGCCCAGATAAACGTCTTGCGGCCGGCGACGGTGTCGTTATTGGGTGTGCGAAGGCCCTTGGATCCCCAGCTTCGAAGCGTCTTGAATTTCTTCCAGGCGTCCGGGACGGACGTGTGAGAGACCTTAGGGGTGGGCTTTTCAGTGTTGGTGGCCTCGCCTGCCTCGCTCTCTGCCTTGCCCGGCAGTTGAGCCGGATCGGCAGGCGACGCGTCCTGGGGCATCATGGGGCCTCTGTCGACCGGCTTGTCGTTGCCAGCCAGGAAGTCTGCGATCAGGGCCTCCATGCGGTCGTAGAGATCTTGCTTTTCGCCCTGGTAAGTTTCTGGCGATTTGCCCATCTCGACATCTTCAAGCCTGTCTTCGAGTCGGTTCCAGTCGTCGTTATTGTCGGCCAAATACTCAATTATGGCCGTTCGTCGTCCGTCGCCTGGCGTACTGCTATCTTGGTAATCATCCGGCAAAGCCCGAAGCTCGGCAGGTGTCATGTCGTACCCGGCACGATCCTCTTGTGGCTCACCAACCGCCTTCTCAGTATCCTCGTCGGACAGCTTTTGTCCGTCAACCGCCTTCTCAGTATCCTCAGCGACGGGCGGAGCCGCCTTGTCATCGGCAGGCTCCGCCGTCTCTGATTTGGAGGTCTCTTCTTGTTCGGCCGCGGCCCTGGCGTCCTCGACGGCCTTCTGTCGGGCCTCCGCCGTCCGCAGCTCGCCTGGCAGGTTCTCCGGATCCACGCCCAGGGCATCGGCTACATCTTTGCGGCTACTGCTCTTTGCGTTCGCCAGCCGATCCTGGACGGGGCCGGATCCGCCAATCCCGCCGCCGGCGAAGCCGAGCCCAAATCCGGCCACGACGTTATCGAGCCAGTCATCGAGCATATGAGCGACGCCCTCTTTGGCTGCCCCCGGGATGGTGGACGGATCGTCCCCTTTAACATTGTAGCCGAAGTGTTCCAGGAAATTTTCGCCGATACCCTGGATGAATTCCTGGGCGCCTTCCATTGCCCCCGTCTTGAGCATTTTGTGGAACAGCTTCTTCGCCGGCTTGAAGACTTCCTCGAACGGAATCTTCTCGGTTACGTACTCCCACGCCGCCGTCATAGCCCCGATCAGATTCGACTTGGTCTTACTCCCGCCGGCTTCCCGCTGGCGATGATAGGCGCTGCTGCCGGCCTGGGCCGACAGCAAGACGAGACCGACTTGCGGATTCTTCGTCAGAATCGACGCGGCAATTGCCTGCATGTACGAAGGCAGTCCCTGGCCAATTGCCGAACCGGCTTTTGAGACAGGGGCCTGGGACCACTTCGCTTCGGCGACTTCCGGATCCGGCGCCTCCCAGCCCTTGTTTGCCTGCTCGTCCCACCAGTTGGCCCACCGAGCGCCTTTGTCGGCGTAGAAGTCCATGCGATCTTCGAACGCCTTAACCGCTTTTTGGGGCCCGTATTTGCGAACCAGGTAATCGACGATCGCCGCCTGGCCGGGAATGCTCGTCGAGCCGGCGGTCAGGACGTTTCCGATACTCGCTCGCTCCGCCGCCCATCGAACCATAGCTCCGATGCCGCCGATAATCTGGCTCTGAACCCCGCGAGCGGCGCCCTTAACGAATTCTTTGGCCGGCCTGGCTAACGGACCGATCTCGGCACCGTCCGGAACGCCGTACATCATGGCGTTTAGATCGCCCTGGCCTAACGAAACGCGAGGCTGCCGGCCAGTCGTCGACATCTCCCCCAGGATCGCGTCGAGACCTTCGAGTACGCCAGGCTTCCGTCGCTCCTCCTCTTTTTCCTTAGCCGTCTGGAGGATTGCATCGAGTTGTTCGAGAACCGAAACCGTCATAAGCCTAAAACCTTCAGCATCGCTTTGATCTTATCCTGATCTTTGGTGTCGAGGATCTTGCGAACGCGATCGGCCTCTTTTTTGCCGTACTTTTGCGAAACGAACTTGACGAACGTCTCCGGATCCTGCGTTGCCCGGACGAAGGCAGGCGAGACCGACCCGTCGATCGTTCGCTCCTGGCCTGTTTCGAGATCCCGCATAGTGATCGGCCCGGCCTCTCCGCCGGCACTGACCGCCTCGTCTTGTGCGACGGGCCCTTTGTCGGTATAGCTGTAATAGCCGTTAAGGGCAGCCCGGATCGCCTTGTCGATGTCGTCTTCCGATGGCAGCGTCAGCGTCTCTTTGTTGGTCTTTGGGTCCTTCGTAACAATCGTCATGGCGTCGATAACGCTCTGGCGGATCGCGACGTAATCCTTGAAAGCGATGTGTCTTTCGTTTTCCTCGGCCCCTTTGATGATGGACGGCAGCCCATTCCGGTCGTAGCCCCAGATATTGCCGTCGGCGTCCTGGTACGTCTGGCTGCGAACGGTATCGGCGATCGTGACAACGGCTTCGCCGCGGGGAACCATCGAATCCAGATACTGCTGCTTTTTGACGAGCGACCCTTCGGCCATATCCCATGTAATCTCGCCTTCCTCGACGGCCTGGAGCGTCGCGTCGATCTCGTTAGCGATCTTCGACCGAAGCTTGGTCTGGTACGGCGTGAACTGGCGTTTCGCTTCCATTTCCCGCTGCCGCTGAACTTCGTCGGCATGGAGTGCCAGATCATGGCGCAGCTTCGTCAGGTCGATTTCGCCCTGCATCCCCATCGCATAACGGTCAAGCCCCGCCTGCCGGTCGGCGGCGGAGATCTCTCCCTCGAACGATGCAAGGTCCATCCGGCCGGCCTGCTGTATCTCGGCTTCCCGGATCCTGGCGGCCAACGTCGCATCGGTTTCTTTGGCTCGGAGGCCCTGGAGGTCGAGGCTGTGCCGGCGGTCGGCGACATCCTTCTCTTTCTGGTACGCCATCGCCTCGCCTCGCATCTTATCGGCGACGGCGTCGCGTTCGGCCTGGTACTGCATCTGCATGAACCGCTCAACCCGCCGCCGCTCCAGCTCGCGGAGCTGGTCGGCCCGGGCCCGGTCGCGTTCGGCTTTTTCGCCGCGGCCGGCGCCATACGCGATCGGTCCGAGCGTGCTCATCGGTACGTCATGTCTTACTTTGATCGCCATTATAGTCGCGTCCTATAGCCTAAGCTGCGTAGTTGCCTGCCTTGTTCATGAGCTGGAGAAAGTCGGCTGCCGACGGATACTCGTCGTCGCGACGCTCCATGACGCCGAGCTTGCCCTGCGTGAGATTCGTCAGGTACCCGACCTTCTGCTGATTGAGCCGGTCGTTGACGCGGGCCATCGCGTCGGAAAGCCGCCGCGTGTTCTGCATTTGGATCGTTGGAGCGACCGTCGAACCATAAAGCCCGCTGTTAATCAATGACGACATCGCCGCCGAGCCGGTCCGTTTGTAATAGTCCTGAAGATCCCGCTTCTCCTGATCGCCCAGGCCGGCTAACATGCTCGGCACATCGGCGATGAGCTGATCGTAGCCGCCCAGGATCTCTTTGTACCGGGCTTCGTTGGCGGCTTTCGCCTCCGCCTCTTTGGCCTCGTATTCCTTGATCGCGGCCTGCTGCTGCACCCACGTCGCACGGCTGGCGTCTTTTGCCGACAACATGCCGCCGCCCCACGGGGTATCGCCGGTCAGCTTGACGCCGAGGCCCGTAGCCTTCGGGGCCGACGACTGTGCGTACCGCTCCCAGTCGGCGACGGTCCAGTTGTTCATGCCCTGACGGGCTGCGTCGTAAGCGGATACGCCGGCAAGCCCTCCGCCCGATGACACGGTGCCGGTGGCCGGCATATTGTATAACGATCTGAAGAAAGCGTCAGGTTGTCGCGCAAACATGATATTCCTTTCTATACTTTGTAAGCAGGGTTCATTTGGACGGTGTCGCTTTTGGCGACGAACGTGCCATGTATGCCGGTTATGCCGGCGCTATCTGTCGCCGTCTGAAAGCCCAACTCAAAATAGTCGTCGTCGTCGACCAGTATGCCCTGCTCACCCATCTTCGGCGTCTCCGAGAACGTCAGCGTGGACGTAGTGGGATGCACCAGGGATGTCGACTGCACGGCCCCGCTCCACACGAGCGTCCGCGTCCCTGTCGGCCCGCCTGCCCGCTTCCACATAGCCGGGCGAATATAGATCGTTTCACCCGAGTCGGTCGAGTCAACCGCCACGTCGGTCGCCTCGAAATACGCTCGCTGATCCCAGTGCATCAATCTGGCAGGGTCTGACCGCACGTGATCAGCCCATGAAGATCCGTACTGTGCTGACGTATGCGAATCAATTAGTGTTTGCGAGATCTCGACAGTCAGCCCGCCAATAACCGGCGTTCCAAGCCCGCTGATCTTGTCGCCCGCATTGTAACTGTCAAATGAGACCTTGACCTCGTTAGAGCTGATGTCGATGATGTACCGCCAGCCGCTGTTGTAGTCAGTAGCCCCCGGCGTTCCGCTGGCAGTGTCGCTCCACGCGGGAAGGCCGCTGCCTCGCCACCGCCCTTGCAGGCCAGCCGCCGTCATGCGAAACTGGTAGCGTGCAAGGGCTTCCGTGGTTGCCGATCCGCTGGCCCCCGACAGCGTGATCGTGCCCGCCGTGATCGTGCCCAGGTCCGCCGCAATCGCTGAGAGCGTATTGGCGATGATAACCCCGGCCAGTACCGCCCGCTGCGGAGCGACCGGGATCGCCGCGCCATCGACCCGCTGGCAGAGCAGCCAGTGCCCGTTGACCGATACGTCTATCGCAGTCGCCAGGTCATCGGTCCCTCGAAGCACCGCCGCGGCGCCGGGCGTCGAATCCGGCTCATCCCAATAGATGTAGTCATTATCCAAAGGCGAACCAGGCGCCGAGACGGTATACGAGGACCCGCCAAACTCAATTGTCCCCGCGCTCCACGTCAGATCGCCGCTGGATATGCTGAACTTGAGGCCGTAATACATCGGTACGTCATCGGACAGGCCGGAGCCGTCCACGCCGTCTTCGCCATCCGCTCCGTCTTCGCCGATGATCTTCATGGCGTCCGACCACGTAGCTCCGCGGTCGGTCGAGATGCGCATATACTCGTCGCCGGCGGTAAACGTCGAATGCCAGTCGGTCGCACCGTCGATACTGTATTGAGCCGTCGTAGAGTCGCCGTCCAACTGGATCGGGTCATCCCATGCGGTCACGCCGTCGCCAAACGAGCCGTCCGCCGCCTTGTAGCATGAGCACATCCACAGCCGGTCCGTGCCGGCGGGCGGGCCGTCATGCCAGTCGTTTGGCGATGCGCCCCCGATCCCGTTTGCCTGATCCGGCTTGGTAGGCGATGAGGCCGCTCGCTTGAAAATGAACTCGCGATACTCTCCCTCCGCCCCGCCTGCACCGTCCGCACCGCGAATAGGAACGGGCTCCGACCAGTCCCCTTCCGCTGCGTTGCGGGCCAGCTTGTGACTCATCCATCGAGCATCTTCTGTCGCCGACCAGTACCATCCGCCGGTCGTACCCGTCCCGGTGGGGTTGGAAGGCTTGGCTGAAAGGTCCGCGTCGTGATATGCAGTAAACACCGAATAGCCGGGATTGTCCAGCCGCACCCATGCACCGAACTGGTATACGTACTGATAGCCGTCGGTCGTGTTGATATACGCCCACCCCTGCAGCGGCTGTCCGTGTTCGGTGATCAGTGCATCGGCGTCGGCGAAAAAGCCTTTGTAAACGATGTCTGGGGAGCCCCGCTGGAGCTCTTTCAGTATAGCCCTGAGTTTCGGCCAATCCCCGTCTGGAAGTGATACAGCCATAATTACCGCACCCTCCCCGCCCGCTCGACCTCCGCAAGCACCCGCTCCAATGCCCACGTCTGGCTGAGTGTCGAATTCTTGAGGCGAATACCCGCAAACGCGCCCCGCATCCGTGTACGGCTCGGCTTGCCGCGACCCGGACCCGTCAGCGTCAGCGAAGCAAACGGACTGGTTGCGGCGACCACTTTTTCGATGATTTCCTCCGCCGTCTCGGCTTGATACATCTCGACCGTGATCGCATCGGTGTCGGCCTGGCTGCCTCCGGCGGCGCCGCCGGCTGTCACCACTGTCAGCCGCGTCAGTTTGCCGTCATAGCCGTCGGCGCCCATCTGGATCGGCCCCATCGTTACATGACTGTCGATCGCCGTCTGGTCCGTGCCCGCTTCCGGCAGTGCGAGGGCGTCGTCTTCGGTCCCGTCGCCGCCGTTGTACAGCACGGCGACTTCCGCCTGCGTCAGTGCCCGGTTGATAATGAGCAGGTTGTCTAATGACCCGTCAAGGAAGTCGACCGTATCGCCGACAAGTTGGCTGCCGATGAATAAGCTCTTGGTATTGTTGATAGACCCGGTAACGCTCGATATATCCGCCGCCGTGCCCGCCACGCCGTCCACCCACACCTGGCACAGCCCGTTAGTCCGGTCGACCGCGACGACGACATGATGCCAGTCGCCGTCATGCACGTCGGCCGCGTTCGGCACCACGCCAGTACCCACGGTTGAGTCATAAATGAACAGTCCGATCTTGCTTCCGGCGGCTGCCTCCATGACGGCGATGTAGAACCCCGCCGCGTCCAGCCTTTTGCGGATAATGCCCTGCCGGACGGCGCTCGTCGTCTTGACCCAGAACTGCACCGAAAAGTCGCTCGTACCGAGGTTCAGGCTTGCATTATGCGCCACAGTGATCGCGTCGCTGGTACCGTTAAAGACCAGACAGCCGTCGACCTTGCCAACGCCGTCGAAGTCTTCCGTATTGCGGCCCGCCGTACCATCAAGACCGTTGGGCCCTGAGTCAGCCACCGTCTTGTTGGCGGCGTTATCGTTGAGCTTCCACCATGCGATAACATCGCCCATCATGTCATGCAGGTGAAACCCGCTCCATCGAATATCGTTCTTCGCCGCGCCGTCGAACCACCGGATATGCCCATCGTTGCAGCCCATCAGGGTGCGCCGGTACTCCGGTTCGTCGGCGTTGTAGTAATGCTGGCAGCACACGCCGAACTCCGCCGGCCAGTCCACCGGGAAAAACCCCTGCGTTCTCAAGTCGTACCAGTAATTGGCGTTGGATCCGTCAACCCGCTCCGTGACCGTGATAAGGACCATGTTTCGCCGCGGATGATGGGCCAGCGTAACGATCTGCGTTTCCGGGTTCAGTCCCAACTCCGCCACGAAATCGGGCAGGACGTTATCCGTCAGCGGTTCGGGCTTGCTGAGGCCGGGGAGTATCGCGTAGAGGCCCTTGCCGTCCATGAAGTACAGTTCGCTCTTGGGTCCCCAACACCATGAAGTATCCGTGAGAATGCCGACATTGAACGCTATTTGCTCAAGCGGCATACCCGCCGCCGGATTGCCGCGCTGGAGCCAGATCGAGTCGGTGCAGCCGTAGATCGTGTGATCGTCGGCATACGGGATCGCCGCCGTCAGCACGTCCCCGATCTTGCCGACATCAGTGTCGGTGCCCGCCACCGCCGACAGGTCATCGTCCGAGCCGTACAGCCAGTCATGCGGCCGCTCCGTCCTGGACAGATACCACACGTGCGGTTTATCCGCACTGCCGGCCAGCCCGATCCGACCCTGATACAGCCACACAATCGTAGGCGCCGGCGGCATTGCACCATAATTGGCCGAGTCGCCGGCAAACACCGTCCAGTCATAGTAATGCGGCGTGGTGGGCTCCGTCACCGCCGAAGGCGTGAAGTTGGTGCCCTCGGTAACTACCGTATCCGTCGTATTAAACGCCGTCGTACTTGTGGTGAAACCGTAAACAGCCGTCTTTGCAGCGTTTACGTAGTCAACGATCATCTTGGCGATATTGCCGCCGCCCTGGTCCTGGGTGATTTCTTCGGCAGGCTCCGGCGGCGTCGCCAGAGCCGAACACGTCAGCTTTGTCGACCGGAAGTCCACGACCTTTTTCGTTGCCCCGTTTGCGATGAAGACCTTGCCATAAGCTCCGACCGCGGAGACCTTCGCGGCAGTGTCGAGCACCAGACCGGAGAGCTTCACAAGGTTTGGCGGCGTCGAATCGTCCTCGTACCAAAAGCTGTTGTTGGCGATGGCCCAAAGCTTGCGGTTGTACGCCTTGCCGGCCACGGCGCCGCTGGGCAATGCGATGACGCCGAAACTCCACAGCGAACCCGCCGTCAGAACGTCGTCGAGAACCGCTTCGATGCGCCAGTAATACGTAGTGTCGGGCGTCAGCGAGACGCGCGGATCGTACTCGGTTTCCGTGACTATGCCGCGATAAACCGTCGTGTCGCCATTGATGACCCTGGTCTGGTCGGTGCCGAAGTAGACGTGGTAGTAGTCGCTTGCGGCGCTGTCGGTCCACGACAGGACCGTATCCGGCGATCTGCCGGTCGCTCCATTAGCCGGGGATGGGTTGGAAAGCGCCATATCGTCATAGCTCCACTACCGTTATGTGTCCCATGCAAACGACAGGGTTGCCGTTGCCAATATCCCTCAAGTACGCCCGGTTCATGCCCGGCCGCTGCCCGCCCCTGGCCCGATTGCCTAACACGTCGTAGGGCACAACATTAGCCATGTCGGGCGACGTAAAGGCCGGCTGCGTGCTCGTAACATAGTTACGATTCACGCCCTGCATCGGAAAGTATTGTTTCAGGGTCCGCGCCATAGCAGATTACAGGTCTATCGGCAGGCCGAGCAACTGTTTGCCGGTCCAGCGAATCCGTTTGCCCAGGACAACTTCGTCGGAATCCGCCGGCGAAGCGTTATCGTACAGCAGGAAGTCGTATTCGCCGTTCGGCAACCCTGGGGCTAATGCGTCAAGGCTCACCGGATAACCGCCGATGACGCTGCTTATCGTCAGCGATAAGGCCGAATTCGACCACGACGTAGCGGCCCCAACCTCCTCGGCGGCTGCATCATACACTTTGCCGTCGCCATGACGAACCAGCCTGATATACGGACTGGTTAGTGACCGATAGATATTAAAGTCCGCCATTGTCACTCCTTTTTACATTGCTCGCGTCAACAGGTCTTTCACCGTCACCAACTGAATCGTTCCCGCGTCCCTGGCAGCAACAGCCGCATCGATGAACGTCTTGAAATTCGCAAAGCTGATCGACGTGGTTCCGTGGAAGCCGACGACTGCAATGCCACCGCTGCCCGCGGCGGCAAGGTCCGTAAGAACCGTGGTGTCGTGGCTGTCGAATTGCTGGGTAAACAGCAGGTCTGTACGGTACAACTGATGATGTCGCGGGTTGTAATACTCGCCAGTCGCCCGCATCTGGTCTATGTACGTGCCCAGAAGCGCATCGGTTATCGTGTGATCTTTCCAGTTGGCCGTGCCTCCGGGGTTGGCGAACAGTCGAGCCCCCTCGCCAAAGCCATTTTCGACCATCCATTCCGTTGCCCGCTCCACGCTCCGCCTGATTGACGGCCATGTCATACTATCCGTCAACCAGTACTCATGGTTCCACGCATGGTTGCCGATCAACACGCCGGCACTCTGGAGTCTCCGCAGCTCCGCCACCGTGAGATACCCGGTGCCCCCCATACGCGCAGGACACATATACAGCGTCGTCGGCACATGCACGCTCGCCAGGTACGCGAAGAATTCCCGCTGCGAAGTTACAGCGTCATCAAGCGTGATCGCCAGCGTCGGCTTCGTCACAAACGGCTCAATAAACGATACCTCGTCGAATGTTACGGCAGGCAGGCTCGCTGTCGAGTCCGTCAGCATCCGCACCCTGACCGCTGTAATCGTCTGCCATGATGGCGAGCCCGCCCCTGTGGTTGCGCGGTTCAGCGGCACAATCGACGTGCGCCATCCCGGTCTGCGGGCCAATCCGTCCATTGTCATCGTGAAATAATCAGTCCAGTTCCCGGCGCCGGAATTAATTCTCACCTCCATGCCGGTAATCTGCGTGTACGCCGCCATCCCAGAGCCGTCATGCAGATAGTACCGCATGAACAGCCACGGGGCGTTTCCGGCCCCCGTTCGCACGTCGGTACTGCCCGCCAGCGTGTGCGTCATGAAGCCCAGGGCGTAAGTCGTCTGAGCCTTGGTGTACTTGATCGACCGTGCGGCTGCGACACCACAGACGACATTATCTGTGTCATGGGCAATCGTATCGTTAGTCAGCGCCGACCAGTCCGCCGTATCGTCGCACGGCAGGTTGAGAATGGCCTTCGAGTTGTACCGCACCCGCCCCTGCGCCGCGCTGGCTACGCTTTGACCGCTGCTGCGGTAAACGCTGCTGCCACTATCTTTATACACGCTCATAAGGCGTTTTCTCCTAATACCTAAAACGTGGCTCCGTGGTTATCCCAGCTATGTGCATACCTGTCTGGGTTGTAGTCAGGGATTGATATCAGTTCAGGAGTCCAATCCCAAATCAAACCTAAAGGGATACTTATGAAGATGTCTATGGGTTTAGCTCTCCGAACCTGTATGTCATCCATAAATCGCCAGTGAGCAATCCGATTTGCAAAAGAGGACGCACACAGAATTACACCCAACACACTTACAATGATCCGTCTCATGTTTCTGTCTCCATTTGTTTCATCCGTCGCCTTTGACGGTTATATGCATTATGACAATCTTTACATTCGCCGTTCGACAACTCCGCAGGTTTCTGTTTGCACCGAAAACACATGCGTTGCGGTGCCGTGCGCTTCTGCACATATCCCAACGCCTTCACGATCGCCAGATAATCCGACGCCGCCGGGAATCGAATACCGTGCTCCCTTTTCCATGCTTCTACCGCCTGAATGAATTCCCACTGCTCATCCGTATACTCACAATTGTGGTATGACCTCTCACCTTTAGGGTTCCGTCCCATCCATCACCATCCACAGCAACGCCATCACTTCCATCAAGCTCATCTCAGGGGCCTCGACAACCGGCTTATGCCGAGGCTTCCTCGGCGTATCCGGCCAGTTGGTCCTCACCTGATCGCCGCGATAATGCCCTGCGTAGATTGCAAAGTCGCGAAGATCGATCGCGTCGTCGCCGTTCAGGTTGCCCAACTCTAACGGCTGAAAATTCGTCGCAAGACCGTGCAAGCCGCGAAAGCCGGATCGCCCGGTGATCTTCACTCCGTTGGCGTATGTTCGCGGCAAACCTGACCACAGCAACGGGTTGTACTCCAGCCAGTTCGCCCGAATCAGTTCCAAATAAGGCAAACCCGAATCGCCCGTGTAAAAATCAACCAGCGAGGCACACAGATTCGGGTCCGCCTGAATCCAGAGCACTTCCGGCTCTATCGCGTTCGCGTCAAACGGCAGCCGATTCATGATCGACCACTCGCCAATCGCCGACGAAGCAAACATTAAAACAGTCAAACTGGCTGCGAGCCTGTTCACTCCACCCCCTGTATGCCTTCGAGGTAAGCGTGCCAGTGTTTTTCCCACTGCGGTGATCGCGGGTCATACGGCGGCGGATAGAGCACCACAGCCGTAACCCGCTCCGTTTGTGCCACAAGCCGCCCGGTCTCTCTCGATGCCTCGACATCGTAGGTCGCGTCGTGCGTCCACACGCCATCGCAGTATGCCGCACCCAGCGCCAAGTGGGGGATCACGGGCAGGTCTCGCATCGCCGCCGTGCCTGCGATCAAGAGTTGGTGGGCCTCAACGTCCGGGCCATAATAGAGGCTCGTGCTCAGCACGTCCGTCATCTCCTCACCCGTCCAATTCGTTCGCGGGAACACAGTGCGACGAATCCGGTTCCAGCCCATGCCGCGACCATACCAGATCACTATCACGTCTGGGAACATGTCTTTCGCGACCGCGTGAATCAGGTCCAATGCCTGCCGTTGCGCGTACAGAAACACCGGCGTCCTCTCCCCTTTGAGCCGTTCGGTATCGAGAATTATCGCCGAGACAGTCAATTCCAGCCCGCACTCATCGAGCAGGGTTTTGCACAGTTTGAGCCGCTCCCGGAAAAACTCTATCTCGCCCTTGTACGTCTCGCGTTCATCCCATCGCGGATCGTCGGAGTCGTAGACGCGGTGCCAGGGCGATGCCATCAGGGCCACCGTCGGCCAATCTGAAGGCGACGTTATCGCCTGCCGGATCGCGGCCACACCGTCGGCAAAGTTCCTCCGCACAGTTGCCTCGCCGGAACTGTCGACGTAAATGCAAAACGTCCCCGTCGTCTGGATCAACTCCACGAGCTTGGTATCGTCTTTACACGGCCAGTAATAATGCGGCTTCGGCAGCCGCGCCGCGACCGCAGCCTGCGACAGCACAAACAAAATGTAAAGAACTCGTTTCATAACACCGAACACTTCCAGCTCTGTTTTCGATGATCCAGAATCATGTACATCGCCGCCAGCCCTGTCGCGAGGCTCATGGCGACAACCGCTTGCCACGTCCCGACCGAACCAAGTTCCTTGAGCATCCAGATCGCAATGCCGGTCACGCCCGACCGCTTCGACAACACCTTGTTCCAGTCGACAGCCATCATCAGTTGTACTCCACGCCTTCATATGTCACGACGTTGCTGCCCATCCGGTGGCCCCACGGGTCCCTGCCGCCATCGCCGGCCCCGAGATCCAGGTTCTCTACGACCGCCAGCCGTTGATCGAAGGCAATGCTGGCGGCCAATCGCTCCTTAAATTTGGCGGCATGGAGGCCTCTGCCCCCGTCGTCCTGCCGCTGCTCGGCGATCGACAGGCAGCTCTCGATAATCGTCTCGGCGTGAGCGGCTCCGCCGAGCGGATAAGGATTGTTCGTCGAAAGCGCATCCTTGTGAACGTAATAGCGATACTGCAAGACAAGCTCTTCGCTCGGATCGCGATCAAACCATGCCTCCCACCGCTGACCGCCGCTGCCGTCGCTGGCCGCCGGCAAGATCGCCGCGAACGCCGGCGTGCCCGTCCCGAGAGCCGACCGACGCCTCTGAAGAATAAAACCGGCACTCGTCACAGCGATCGGCGACGCGCGGTTCTCGTCTTTATGGAAAACGAACCGCCCGTCCATGTAGCCGAATGCGTCAGGTAAACGGAACAGTCCGCCCGAAGCAATCGAGAACGTCGCCCCGGAAGCGCCGCTGGCGTCGCCCAAAACACTGATCACCGTCGAAGACGTGTAGCCATTGATCGTGAACGTGCCAACGTCGGTGATCACGATGGACCGGCCGATCATCGACGGATAGAAGCTGGCCTCTGAGGCGGTGATGGGGGTTGAGCCGTTGGCGTAATCGCCACCGTCAACTGTAACATCTTCGTCGACCGCCGCGTCTGACCATATCGTCAAGGTAGAGATCGGCCGCAGAAACGTCCACTGATGGACCTGGCCGTCTTCTCGCAACGCCGGCGGTACGTAGAACTGCCGCAGACCGCGCTTGATCGCAGCATCCACGCGAGCCGCGTCGGCGACGCTCCAGGTTGCAGAGTCTTCCCCGAGACCCAGGTATTCACCAATCTCGGCTTTCAACTCCGTCAATGATAACGAAAGGCCTGATTCAGCCATACGTCCCTACCTACCCTTTTGTCTTCGGCCGCACCTGCACGTCCTCTCGCGGGATCGCCCGCCATGCCGCGGTATCAGCCATAACCCGAACGCGGATCATCTCGGGATCGTCATCCGGGCCCTCGACAATGCCGCGAATCGGCACGCCGTCCATCACGCCGACAACCTCGATGCCCGGTTTCAGCGGATCATCGACGCCGACCGCTACGTCTACGTCCGCATCCGCGTCCGCAGCGGAAGCGACGGGCATATCCGGCGCATGGCCGGCCATCACCGCGACCATCGCCAACTCACCTTTGCTCATTCGAGTCATGTCGACGCGGGCCAGCATCAATCTGACCCGGTCGTACATGGCCTCGACCTCCGTCGGCACTTCGGCGACACTAAGCATCTGGCAAAAGATTGCTTTTACTTCATCCTTCATGCGTAACTCTCCTTATTGGGCTTTTACTGAAAACATTACTTGTCAAGCTATCGCCGGACTTCGCAGCCGGCGCCCGGCACATCATGCTCGACAAGAAACACGATTATCCACCATCAATCACTGTCAGCGCCGGGGTCAAGCAGGCCGCTGGCGTTGACTGCGCCGGTTACGTAGTTCTCGAAGCACCACAGGGCGTCAGTCCCTGTCCACGCGGCCGCAATCGACGTGGTTCCGCCGAGCCGGTTTCTGCAGGCAATACCCGTGCTGGACGTGTGAATCGCAATCGCCACCGCTGCTTCGGCGTTGACAAAGGTGTTGTCTTCGATGCGGATTTGCACCTGTGCCGCCGCGGACCCGAGCAAGCATCCGGTCGCAAACTTGCCGAACGCCACATTACCCTTGATAACAAGTCCCGTGTTCGCACCCGCCAGCAGGATGGCGTTGTTGGTTCCGCCAGCCGCCGTGGTGTAAAACTTGTTGTCGATGATCTGTACCCGCTGAGCTGCCGCCGCAATCGAGATACCGACCAGGTACTCCAAATTGGTCGCGTTATCGCGAAAGAAACAATTATCGACCATTGCGCCGTCGGCCGTCGCAGCGATTGTCACCGCAACCTTGACATCGGCCACATCGGTGATGATCGCGAACCCGCTGACACGGCAATTGACCGCACTGATCGTAATGGTTGCGTCCGCGTGGTCCAGAATCAGTACCGGAGCGTGATGATACGTAGCGACACCCGAGGCAACGACGCAATCATAACACCCATTGCCCAGACCGATCACGGACACGCCGGCCACGTCCAGGGTGAACAGGTCGCCAGACGCGGCCTTCACCTCCTGGTGATACGGCGCCACCAGTACGATATCGCCCTTGTTGGCCGTGCATTTGCCGATGGCCGCATCAATAGTTGCCAGGGCATTATCCCAATCAGCGCCGCTATTCGTGTCGCTGCCGGTCACACTGTTGACACAGAAGATCGTGCCCGCCATAGCCGCCTTCATGCCCGTCAGGCCGTTCAGATTAGCATTCAACAGATTCGCTGCCGGGCTCTGGGTAGCCAAAGACGTGTCCGCCAGGAGGCCTGCGGCATGAAGGAAATTAATTGTATTAGCCTTGTTCATGTTTACGCTTCACTTTCCGCCGCTTTAACTCCCGGATACGGCGCCCGGCTGCTGCCAGTGGTGGGCGCCGGCTTCCGCAGCCGACGCCCAGAGCACCAAGCCCAACAAGAAAGTTTTTGTTTACGCCAACGCAATGCCGGCGTCGCTGATGCCGATCAGGGCCCAAGAGCCCAATGTGCCAGGTACTCCTGAGTCAATCCACTCCAGAATTGCCGACTCTCCGGCCGTATTCATTTTGATGGTGCTCAAAAGACCCGATTCATACGTGGCACTTGTCAGGTCCCACAGCATCTCTTTGGTTACGACGGTGCCGAGCATGGCCAGGCACTTTCTCTGACCCATCCTTGTGCCATCCGCAACGTCCGCCTCGTCGTCGGCTGCCATTGTGATGCCGCCCAAGACAAGGGTTGTGCCACTGACCATAGGCGTATAGGTCGTGGTGTTGCCAGTGCAGGGGATGTAGTACTCGACCAGTCCGCTCTCGCGGCCGTCCAGCAGGTACGCCATCGTCAGCAAGCCCTTTTGGGTCAGATTGACCGTGCATGCCCCGTCGCCGGTGTCGCCAACTACCGTGAAAGTGTTGGCTCCGGTTGCCTGATACACGTCGTAGACCCCGGACGGACAACGCTCGGTGGACGAATCGGCCGCGGTCGCACCGCCGAAGTTGATCATCTCGTAGTCGCTGGCATCAACAGCCTTATCGACGTAGCCAAGTGCTGTGCCTGCCCCGGTCAGCGTCACTGTGGTCAGGCCGGTTACAGGATCATACACGGTCGCTCCTGTGCCAGCCACGTTCTGGAAGGCCAGCCGTGCTCCTGTGGCGGCTGCCATCGTTTCCAGCGGGATTGCTGAGCCGCGACCTTCCATGCCACCATGAGCAAATAGCCCGGCAATACCCGATTTGCCATTGTCGCCATCGTATGTGCCAACACAGCAAGTCACGAGGCCGGTATTGATCATGGACGCTACTCGCTGGGCGATCAAGCAAACACTGCCCGGCTCCCAGATATCGATCCACTGGCCACCCGTCACGGCCTTGTAGGCCTGAACGGTAACGCCGGCAAAGGCGTCATTGTTGCTTGCCGTCGGAACGGCGACAACCTTGTCTCGCTTGCCCCACGCATCCGTAGCGGTCTCGCCTGTCGCGGTTGTGACGTAAGCACGGTTGTAGCAAACGCCGACACCTTTTGCGAGTGCCGTACTGCCCGAGAACCACACCCTGCGAGGGCCTATACCCCTCGCCTGGTTTTCATGTAAAACCCTATCCATTGTTCAAACCTTTCTCAAAGGTCTCTGTTCTTGTTCAATCGCAACGCCTGCATGGCCTGCTTACTTGTAGAACACTGCGTTGCACCGACGGTCGACGCACAGGTAGTTGTAGGAGATATCCACAAATACCACGAACGTATTATGCTGGAGCGGCGCCTTATCCGGCTCCGACTCCCGCATATAGTCGCCCTTGAGGATGACCGGATAGAACGTTCCGCGATCGACCATATAAACCGGGTTCGTCGAATCATCGTCCAGATGAGGCACCCATACTAACGGATGCTTCCGGAAGACCATGGTCCCGTCCATCGAGGCAACGTCGCGGCCGAGGTTCTCATTCTGCGACTCACCGATGTTCTCGAACTCCTGAAGCGTCTCTTCGTTCATGTAAATCCGGCGGCGCTTGCCGAGCGGGCCGCGGAAGTCCTGGATGTCGACCGGCGACTTCCACTCCGTCTTGCGATGGGCCGTCCGCATCTTGGCGAGCAGGTCGGCCTTGCTCACGGTCGCATACTGCGCCGTGTAGTTGCGCCACCGCGTCTCGGTGGATGCGTCGATGCCGCCGCAGTCCGAGAATCCGGTCGGATTGCCGCCGTTAAAGCCGGTTGTTGCGTTTTTGACGATCCAGTATTTCAGGCCGTAAGGCAGCAGATCGTTCTCGGCGTCCGGATCGTCGAAGAAGGCCGCCTCCAGGCCGGCGGCGATGTCGATCATGGCGCCGACCCGTCTGGGCTTGATCACGTTGACGACAAGGGCTTTGCCCTTGTTCTCCAGCATCTCCCTTCGCTCCCACGCCCAGAACGCCGTTGCGTGCTTCCATTCGATCTCGATCGACGTCAGCAGGTCGCTGATATTGACCGAATCCTTGGAGTGCAGCCCGGTATGCCTGAACGTGCCGCCGACCTTGTTCATGATGGTCCGTTTGATGCCGCGACCGCTGCCGAAAACGACGCGGTCTTTTTTGAGCAGGCTGCCCATCACCTCGTAATTCTGGAGGGCCTGAGCAATCTGCGAGAACCGGCCCCGCCCCAGATCCTGGAGCGTTCCGGTTACGAGATCTTTGATTTGGCTATCTGTTAGTTCCATAGCACATTAACCTTTCTGAAGCGATATCAGAAAAGGTCCTCGTCAGCCGCGATCGATGCGTCCGAAACGTCGACCGAGTGATCCTTGTAAAACTGCGTGACACGCGCAATAGCTTTTTCTTCGCCTGTCTGCTTTTTATCCTGCCGCGAAGACGGCCGAGCGACGCTTTGCCGGTTCCGCGATTCGACCTTTGCCACGAGACCCTTTTCCTTGAGTCCATTTTTGAAATCCGCCAGTACTTCGTCAGCCGCCATGCGAAACAGTTTTCGCCGCGAAGGAATGGGTTTGCCGACCGCCGCCTTGCCGGCCGCGATCTCTTTAGCCTTATCCCAGATCTCTACGCGCGTCTTCATCTGCTCGGACTTCGGGTCCAGATCGGTCCGGCTGCCCTTGCCGACGGCCGGCTCGAATTCCGGCCCGAGCGATTCGAGTACGCTTTCGAAATCTTCTTTCACGGCCTCAGCCCGCTCCGCGTCGACCTCGCTCACCGAGCCTTCCAGCCTGTCGAGCCTGGCCTGCAATGCGGCGTTTCGCTTCTGATAGAATTCGTGCATACCCTTGATCGTGCCGACAATCTTCTCGTCGTACAGCTCGGGGTCGAATTCCGGCAGAGCGAACTCGTCGTCCTTGGCTTTGGCGGCGTCATCCGCCATCGAAGCGTCCGGCTTCGACGGCTTACTTCCGATCAGCGAGAGAGTCTTCTGAAGCTGCGCCGCCGATCGAAAAGACGCAGCTTCGTCGCGACTGAAACCAGCCGCCTGGGCCTGGGCCAGCAAGTCCGCGGGGATCTGCTCGCCTGAGCCGCCGTCATCGGCGTTCCTGCTGCTGCTGCCGCCGGCGTCATCGGCTCCGCCACCGTCCTCGGCGTTGCCGGCATCACCATCGGCGCCCTTTCCTGCTGCTGCGGCGCCGGTATCGTCTGCGGAGGCGGAATTGTCATTGTCGTCGCCGCCCGCGTCATCGTCATTGAAATCGACATCTTCGTAATCGTATTCACCGGCCAGGTCTTCGGCGGTCGCTGCTGCGCCGCCCGTGCTTGTGCTTGCACCTTCACCTTCGCCTCTGCCTTCGTTGCTATCAGCGAAGAAACGCGCCGCCGGCGAAAGCCTGAAAAGATCCGTCACTGAAAACAAAAACTCATTCGTACTCATAATCTGCTCCTTGGGCTTGGTCTTTGAATGCACCTGTCCGTTCGGGATCACTGTACCCGGCGTTGCGGTCGTACAACCCCATCGCCCGGCAGGCGGCTTTGCGGTGCGACCTGCTCGTAAAGATCGCAGCGCCCGTATCACGATTAAACTCCGTCGGTACGCCGGCGGCGGCCATCTTGCGGGCCGCCTCGTCGACCTGGCTGACATCGACGCCGGCGGCGTCCGATTCCATAGGCCAGTTGCCCGGCGTATTGCGAAAGCCGCCATGCTCACTTCGAAGGTCCCTGGCCATCGTCTTCCTGCACGCCCGGCACTTCGGGGCCCGGTTGCGGTTGGCGACGGACCGAAAGGCCTCTGTTCGCTGACCGCATTCACACTTGAAACAATAGGCAGGCATCACATGCCTCCTTTGGCGATAAAAAACGTGACCGCGGCGACAACGGCCAGCTTCACAAGATCGACGATCGCCTTGCGAATCGGACTGCCCCACTTCTCATGTTCCAGAAAGTGGGCCTTCAGCTCTGGGCACGGCCGAAACGCGAGATCCTGTTTGGTCTTGATCGCGGTAACCGTTAAGGCGATACCATCGATCTTGTCGTGAAGGTCTTTGATGTCTTTCTTGTCCACGTCAGCCATAAAGCTACCCCACCGATCTCGTCAGTTGCGCCTGCTCCGCCGGCTGCGAGCCGCCGCCGAGCAGCATCTTAATCATTTCCGCGTCCTTACCCTGGCTCGTCGCTCCAGGCCGGTTGATTCGCACGTTGGTACGCACGCCCCCCGCTGCGCCTTGACCGCCGCCGACGCCGCCGCCGACGACCGGGCCCTGCTGCGGATGCTGCGGATTCGTGTAGATCATAAACTCTCGCAGGTCCGTCAAGGCGGTGTAGCGGCTGATCGAATTAAAGAGCGCCTCGAAGTCGATAAGGATACCCTGCTGCTGCATCATGGGGATGTACGGCGCCACGAACTGCATGAAGATATCCTGAAGGGCCCGAAGCTTCTGGCCGGGCGACTGGAGCTGCATCGAGTACGGCTCGAGCTTGACGTTGTAACGGAAAAACTCACCTTCACGATCGTCCGGCGTCCACGTCATCGGGATCGCCAGGTTGGCCCGCGGCAACTTCTTGACCAGCGGCAGCTCGTACAAAGGGTCGGTCCACAGCAATTCGCCGACCGACGTGATTGCATCCTGAGTGAACGCCTCCACCCTGCCCCGCATCTTCATCACCCGCTGCGAGGCGCTTGCGCTCAAGAGCTGCTCCTGTCCGAGCGTGTCAGCCTGGGGACTGAGACCTCCGAGCGCGTCGAGGTTACCCGCGAGGTATGAGTACAGGTCTTTGCTCTGGATCAGGAACGCCAACGTCGGGCCATCGACGCCGCCGAAGCGATATTCCTGGGTCGCTTTCGGATTGACAAGCGGTACGGTCTGCTGATCTTCGGCGTCGGCGATGCGCTGGCCGTCCTCCATATTCGACGCCTGAACGCCTAAGATGGTCCGCTGCTTCACTGCCTGGCGGCCGAGTTTTACGTAAAGCTTGTTGGTGAGATCGTTGATATCCTCCCACTGCGAAGCCGGCGCCAGCGGCATGATATTGTCGGGCAGCTTCTGGAAGGTGAGTACGCGGTAAGGCCCCCGCTCGTCGCCGCTCTCTCGCTCCTTCACCTCCAATGCCATATCTTCCGGCAGGTTTCCGGAATCGTCAAGCGTGACGATCAGGTTCTCTTTGGGCAGCCAGATATCCCATAAGTTCACTGTCTGACGATACTGATCCCACGCCGTATCGCCGCCCCTGGACAATGCCGCGGCGGTCTCTTCCCCTTCGTTCGTTAAGGCGCTGTTGTCGTCGGGCTGGAGGAAGTCTCGACCCTTAGCCTTGCGGAAAAGCTCCATCGCCTCGTCGTAATCCATCGTGTAGCGATCGCCGCAAAACTGGACCTGATCGAATCGCCGGGCGGTCATGTCGTGGATCCAGTTATCGACCGAGACGTGATCAGCGAACGGCATCGCATAGCTGTACGCCTTGCCGCCGATGGTGACCTGGTGCGATTTGTCGTTCAGCCCGAGCTTCAGGATTCCGATCGACAGCAGTGCGTCGAGCACCACATCGGCCATCGTTTCGCCGAACTTCGCTTCCTCGATCCAGTGGTTCAGCGCCAGCTCCAGCTTGATCGAGCGAAGCTTCAACTGTTCGTGCGGCGTCGACGCCAGCACATTCGGCGCCTGGCCGGCCAGGAAGGTTTGGTAGATGTTAAGCGCCAGCTCCATCAGATTGACCGGCACGCGTTCCTCGCTGCCGTAATCGGAGTAATGCACACCGACAAGCTGACGCAACCGCTCTATCCGGCCCATCCTGAACGGCCTGAGCTTCTGGCGACTCCAGCTCATGGCGTCGCGCAACCGCTTGATGTCGACGCCCTGGGTCATGTAACGATCCACCAGTCCTCGGCCAGAAGGTCGGTTTGCGACGCGAGCCACGGCACAAGCTTATCGTCGGCCGTCTTCATGTAGATGTAGGGCAGCGTCATTTTGCTGTGCTCATCGGGCCGCTGGAGCCTGAGCCACATGCCCTTACCATTCCAGCCTTGCCGCGAAACGGCGCAGCCGGTTTTGAGAGCGTTGAGTGCCTGTCCGAAATCCATAAGAGCTTTCTCCTGTTCTACCAGCTATTAGCCACTTGAAGTTTCTGCTCATGCAGCTTGCGCCTGCCGGCGAACGTTTCCAGCGACGCCCGGATCGACTTGACCCGCGAGTCGATATTGATCTGGTCCTCCACCGGCACGAATTGGATCCCCTTCCACAGCAGGGCGTCTGCGATCACGCGGTCGCCATGATTCTTGCGGGCGCCCGACGGGTCGATATTGTGCGTCGCCGAGGCGTGCTCGACCTGGCCCTGGGACGTGAAGACGTATTGCAGCAGCTCCCGGTTGGCATGATACGACCGCTGGACAAAGGCCCGGTCCGAAAGCGCCTTGCGGTAAGCGCCGAGGATCGCCAGCTTGGTATCCGGCTGGAGGAATACTCCGGGTATGTCCGAGACTTTCTTGGTGATGGACTTGTCGTTTTCGCGGAAATAGACGTGATGATAACCCATCTTCCACAGCGTATCGCCGAAGACCTGGCCATGCCCGCCGGCGTCCCAGATCATAAAAGCGTTGTGGAAGAATTTACCGATCGCGTAAGCGGTCCTGGCCAGCCCTTCCGGCTTGACCCACGGCGTGACGAACTCCGCCACCTTCTCCCGTGTCCGCCGCCTGCCAACTGAGATCGCCGAATTGGACGCCCCGGTTCCGGCGGAGATATCGACGGCCACCACATAATCGTCGTCGTCGGGCGGCAGGCCCGTCGCCGGATGCAGCTCGGTCCACAAACAGAACCGGCCGCCCGAAGCCTCGGTGAACCGGATCTTTGCCCGCTGATGCTGATGCTCCAGGGCGTCGTCGTCATACTCCAGCTCACCCGTCGCGATCGGGTCTTTTACATCCGAGGCCTGGATCTGCCGAACAATCTCGGGATCGAAGAACTGAAAGTCCGAGCCCAGGTAGTCGATGTCCAGCTCCTGAGCGATCTCCATCGCGTGCGCCGCCCGCTGACACTGCTTGTCGTACCAGGGCGATCGCATCTTGCCGTCCAGCACGAACTCATAGCCCGGCGGGAAGTCGTAGCCCTCATCGAGGATCTCCAGCTTCCCGTTTCTGGCCACATACAGGCCGGCCGCCTTGACCGGATGCTGCGACCAGTGAAACCGCAGCTTTCGAATGCCGGGATTGACTGCCTGGTCGTAGAAAGCATTGCCCACCCCTTTCGGCGTGCTGTTAAAGACGCGGCAGCCCGTCACGTCGCGCGTCGACGAAAGAACTGCATGGCCATCCTTCACCGCGGCGAACTCGTCCAAGAGCATGGCCCCGCACCGGCCGCCCCTGGCGACATCGCCCGTCGTGGACGATCCGTTGATCACCGAGTCCATGTCGCGGTTGTACAAGTGCAGATGGCTCCGCCCGATGTTCGGACGCAGCCACGAAGGCAGCGACTTGATGATCAGGTCGATCTTCCAGAACAGGCTGTCCGGATCCTCCGTCCGGTCGACCAGATCCTCCACCCGCGAGACAAGCCGGAAAGCCTGGTTGCGGCGAAACTGCCAGAGATACCAGAAAGCCACGATGATCAGCCATGACGCACCCATATCTCGCGACTTCTCGATCAGGATGTCGTACTGGTAGAGGATCGCGTCAAGGATCTCCAGAAGCGCCTCATCCTGGTAGGCGGCGTATGTGATGAACGGGACGATCGTGGGGTTCGGCAGCAGCCGGGGGTCGAACGTCCAGACGAACGTGTTAACGGTGAACAGCGGATCGCGGGCGCACATGATCACCAGCTCCTCGCGAGCCCTGGGGCTGGAGAAGCCTTCCGCAATCATGCTGCGGCGAAATTCCAGGTTGGCGTCAAAGTCCTTCGGCACCAGATGATAAAACGGGCACCGCCTGCGGACGTCGACTCTCCTGGATTCGGTCAATGAGATCGAATTGATCGCGACCATCGTCCGTGATTCCGTCGTCTCTGCTCAGCTCTGATTTCGTCGGAATGAGCTTCGTGAGAAACTTGCTCAGGAAGTCCGCCCGACGCTCCGCACTGATCCGAAATTCCTGCAACAGCGTCCACGCCTCTTTGCACGGCGCCATCGCGGGAGTAACGTTGCGGACACGCAAATGCTTGGCAACCCACCGAATGATTTCAGGCATCGAAAGTTCCTGCTCGTCCCGGAAGTCCTCCAGAACACAGTCCAGGTGCTCCTCACATGCCTCGTAATCGGGACCCACCTTGCCGCCGGGACCAATGACGCCCTTGGGAAGAAAAAACGCCCTCGCCATCCAGTAAGCCGCGTTCTTTGTGAAGCCTAAACCTGCATAAAACTCCCTCCTTTCGAGGAAGACCTGCCATCGGCCTTCCTTCTCCATCCGCTTCTCAAATTGACCTCTCTCTTCGAGAATCTTTTGCATGGCGGCAAGGTATACACGACATCTACATTTTGTCAAGAAAAAAATATACACTATTGGCGACACAAGAGGTCTTGTCTATAAAAAAATGGATGCGCATTTTACGGGGTACATACTGGTTGCCACGCCCGCCCGCCCGGGGGCGTGGATCGCCCGCAAGCCGCGGGGCCCCCCGGACCTTTTTTATCGTGTACGCCTGCCGCCGCCCTGGGCCCGCCTGGACGGACCCGGACCCGCCGCCGCTGCCGGCCGATCTGCCTGCGTTTGCGTAGATTGCATCACTCGCAAGGGGTCTGGGCCCGCCATCGCCGCACACAAGCCCGCCAACTGCCACAACTTAGGACAGCCAGGACAACCGGGCACGCCGCCACTCATCTCGCCACGTCGAAACCCGACAAAAACGATCCGACAACCATTCATCCCCCTCTTTCAATCTATCTCGCCGCCAACATACCAACTGGTTGGTCTGCAAGCCGCGTCATAACATACCGGCTGGTATGTCTCCATTTCTGGGGATCAGCTGCCACCTGCGGTCCACTTAGTTGGCATAGTTGATCAGCAAAGATAGTGGCACGAAGTTTGGGGGAAAACTATCTCTATACGTGAGGGCTATATATATAGACGTATACTGTCCTATACACCCCCCCCCTTATACTATATAATTTTATAATTTTATTTTTAAAGAAATAAGCAAGGTATCTACGTGCAAATAGATAGTAGCAAAGGACTTACGGAAGAAAAAAACCGTTCCCATGCACGTGCATCTTAAAAAATTTTGTGTCGAATTGCTTGACTCCTGGCCAATGTGTAGTAAAATATACAAGCCGTGTATGCGTGTTGGTAGCGGACTTATTGGCGAGCCGGCAGAACCTGAAATGGTGGCACGCTTTTTTCTGTGCCACTAAGGCCACTCCCCTTTGTCGCATATTGTTAACTTAGGCAACCAATTTTTCTCTTGACAGGAGCTGGATCGGTGGTATATTTGGGGCATGAAATCCGTAGTCATCACGATTCAGTCAATCCATTTATGGGCCCAGGCAGGCACACCCGCGAGGGTTGCCGCGCTTCTACGGAGCGTCATTACCCCTGGGCCCACCTTTTTTTGGAGCCCCTGTCATGAAATCCGTAGGCAACAATCACCCCCATTCCCCCTGTCCGCCCCGTGATCTGCGCAGCATCAGGTTGCTGTTTGACGATCTGTTCGACGTGGAGACGGACGCTGACCTGCAAGCGTATCTCGACGGCGGTGCGGACATGCCCGCCCTGCGATGCACCTTGCAGGACCTCTTTTGCCAGCATATCAAGCGTGAGCCCACGCTATGTCTGCTGCGGCTGTGGCTGACCGCCAGACTGGATGACGGGCTTTATATGGCCAACCCAGCCCCATTTACGAGAAAGGATTAGTCGATGCGATACAGATTGTTTCACATCAAATACCTGCCGGAAAATCGTCGCCGCCGACGGCTGTGGATAGGTGACAAACTCGCCACGTCAAGCATCGAGGAGGCTTTGCGTGCCGCCGAGGATTACCATTATCGCAGAATCCCTTCAATGCCAGGCTGCACCGCCGTTGGTGTCTATGACAACTTTGGCCGGCTCGTCGCAGAAACGAGCAAGCTTTAAGGGCCCTTCAATAACGATTATACAGTGGAGACCAAAACGATGTCAACATGGTATCTAATCCGGCGGGAAGCCGTCGATCCGGCCAGCGACGATGCGGCGATCGACCGCCTCGGTATCCAGGAGATGCTGGAGGCCTGCGCCCGGGTCATGGCCGCCGGCGATGCGACGCCTGGCGAGATGGCGATCCTCCGCGTCCCTGGCGGCTGGCTGTATTCGATTTGGGACACAACCAAAGAGGAGCCGATCTCAACAACTTTCGTCCCAGAGCCCGCGGCGACGGCAGTGGCCCTGGCCGCTCTCAAACAGATCGCCCAGCGATGGTTCCTCGTCCGTATGGTCGGCGACGTGGAGCCTGAGATCATGGGCGAGCATGCCACCTACGATGAGCTGGTCGAGGCCGCCAGGATCATCAGGCACGGCGACGAGCAAGAGTTCAAGGATGGGCTTTATTGCCTGTCCTTGTACAATGGCGAGCCGGAACTGGAGGCATTTGCCGGCTGCGAGCTGGAGCCTGGGAACGATGGTTAGCAGCCACCACGGCTGGGTCCCCGCCAACTGCCAGCAGATCGACGGTGAATGGTACTTCCTTCTGAAGTGGCGAGATCATCCGCTCGGCTGGATTGCCAGGCAGTACGGCAAGGTGTTTATCTGCACGTTCGATAACGTGGTGTTTGAGGTTAAAGATCAGGGTTTATTGTTTTAACTGAAAGGACGGTGCACCGTGAAGCGGATCAGGCTATTATTGGCTGCCCTTGTTTTGTTGGCTATGATGCTATCGGGCTGTTTCGAAGCCCAGAGGCCTCCGACATTCAGGGAGCGAACAGCGGCAAGGCTCCACCAGTTCGCTAACTGGTTGGAAAAGTAGGGGGCCGGCCGCGGCCGCAGCCGCAGCCGACCCCCAGCAATCCGGGTGCCCGGGCCAGTTAGAGCCGGGCGCCCGTCAGCAATCAACGATTATACAGTGGAGACCAAAACGATGTCAACATGGTATCTAATCCGCCGGGAGGCCGTCGACCCTGGCAGCGACGACGCGGCAATCGACCGCCTCGGTATCCAGGAGATGCTGGAGGCTTGCGCCCGGGTCATGGCCGCCGGCGATGCGTCGCCTGCCGAGATGGCGATCCTGATTCGGTCCATGCCGCACTTGATCGACGTGGTGACGGGTATGTTTGCGGCTTTGAACGCATTGCCGCAGCCAGGCCATCCGGACTATCCGATCCGGGTCATGGAGGCGTTCGTCCGCCAGTCGCAAGCAAAAAGGGTTTTTGATGAGATATGTCTGTTATGGGGCAGGGACGATGACGGCAAAATTTCCACGTGATATGACCAAAGATGATATCCTGGCTGTCCTTGCTCTCAAAGCCGCCCGCAAGAGCCGCCGTATCAGGGCTGCGCACCGGCGACGCCAGGACGCCGGCCTCTGGCGTGGTGGCTCGCCGCCATACGGCTATCGCCTCCAGGACGGCCGCCTCGTAGCCGATCCGGCCGAGCAGGGTGTCATTGGGTGGATGGAGGCCCAGAGGCAACAGGGAGCCTCCTACGCGTTGATCGCA
>Ga0334882_1001204_pt1 | contig 32136 bp, 33 predicted proteins | sample GraSluR1_MG_5_FD_207226 | JGI IMG/M metagenome (GOLD analysis project Ga0334882, IMG submission 207226) | Sludge microbial communities from methane-producing bioreactor in Wageningen University, Netherlands - Granular Sludge_15_04-R1 | ecosystem: Engineered > Bioreactor > Anaerobic >... | reverse complement strand
CGAGCTTCTTTTGCACCAGTTCCGCAACCTCCGCTTTCTTCCTCTGCATGGCGGCGGGCGGGCCGATATAGATCGGGGTGTGCCGCAGGGCGGGCCTCCATTGTTCCCATCGGCCATCTATCGCCAGCCGCGCCGTTTTCCGCTTTTTTCCGGTTTATTAAACCGGCCAGACCGGGGCAGCCACCCATCAGTCCCATATCGAACTTGGGACTTTTGGGACCAATGGGACCGACTCGGATTTCCCCGATGCTGACCGATACATACGGTGTTGGTTCAGAAAGTCCAAAAAGTCCAAAATAGACTTCTTGTACTGCATGGAACTTGCGGACGATGATACAGGAAAAGGGGGGTGTTCTACCCCCTTTCCTGCTATCGAAGTTCGGTCTAGTATAGTTCATTTCCCTATAGGAATACTAAACCGATTGGGCGCTCAATATGTCGCCGCAGAATCCAGGGTCCCGGAGGTATTTCCCGAAGTCGCACCGCACCATTTTCCGGTCCTTTGTCACCTGGAGCAGTTTGTTGAAGGTAGCCGCCTTGACGCCGATTTCCTCCTCCGCCTTTTCCATCCATTCCTTGTGCCGTAGCCCTTCGCCGTCATCCGGCAGCAGTTCCACGATCTGCCCCGGCGTGAATTGCGCCCCCCGGCCAGCCTTCGCCCGCTTGAGGTCGGACGGGTCCAGCCCGGAGGCGATTTGCCATAGCGGATACTGCCAGCGCACCACGAACGGCTCCGGCTTGGCGAACGAGCGGCAAGTGGTCTCGACGCTGTAGCAGTCCGCCTCTCCGTGTTCCGTCATCGTGAGGATGGTATCGGGCGAACGCGCCAGCACCCCGGCGCCGCTCCCCCGGTCCAGGTGACTCTTGCCGGATTGTCCGCCCTTGCTGAAATGGTGAGAAATCCAGCACCCCGCGCCTGTCCGCTCCGTCAGTTCGGAAAGTTCGGCCATCGTGACGGCCATTTCGGTATTGCTGTTTTCCTCCCGGTCGCCGTTGAACGAGTAGAGAGGATCCGGCACGACCAGCGAATATCTCCCGGCCCCCCGTTGCCGCTCCACGATTGCGGGGATCAGTTGGCCGATCGTTCGGCGCGTCCCCTTCATGTGCCAGACGTCCAGCATCGGCGGGATGCCCGGTAGGTCCATCGCGGCGGCTATGCCCTCCAATCGCTGATGAAGGTCGAAGCGCGACAATTCGGCGTTGATGTACAGCACCCGGCCTTGAGTAGTCGGCCAGCGGAGCCAGGGCAAGCCCGAGGCGACCGCATTGGACAGCATCAGCAGGAGCCAGCTTTTCCCGACCTTCGACGAGGCGGACATCATGCCGACCTGTTCCGCCCGGAGCACGTTGTGGATGACCTTCGGCGGCTCCGGTATCGGTTCCGCCAAGAAGTCCAAGGCGCTCACGATCTGCGGCCCGGCCCCGCCGGCCTCCACGGCCTCGCCAGCGGCTTTGAGTTGACCAGCCACCACGGACAGATCCCCGCCTTTCGCCAGCGCGTCAGCGGCCATCCTCGCAACATCGGACAGCTTCCGCCGCCGTTCGCCCTCGGCCACTTGCGCGACATAGCGGGAGGCGTAGGCCGTGGTCGGGCAGGACTCTACCAGTTCGGCCAGTGCCATCATGTTGTCGCCGCTATCGCCGCCCATGCTCTCGGCCACCGAGATCAGGTCAACCGGCTTGCCCTGGTGCCGCAGTATCGCCGCCGCCCGCCATACCCGGATGCAGTCGGCATCGGTGAAGGATTCCGCCACGATCCCCGCCTCGTCGGCCAGCGGCCAGACGGCCTCGGCATCCTGCATGAGTGCGCCGACTAGGGCGCGTTCGGCCGGGGAGCTCATTTCGCACCTCCCAGCAGCGCCGCCCGCTTTTCCATGAAGTGATTTGCGAAGTCCGCCGCTTGGTTCATTATCGTTTCCGCCGACACTTCCTTGCCCTCGATTTTAGCGGCGAGCATGAGGGTGGACGCCATCAGCGCGATGGTGTCAGTCCACAGATTCATCTCGTAGTCTACTTGCCGAGCGAGGTCGGATTGTGATACTGTTCCACCGTTGATTGTGCCCTTGGCCGCGCCCGTCCCCCTCGGTGTCGCGGCCCTTTCATCGCTGTTGATTGTGCCGTGCATGGCCTACGCCTCCCGCCGCATGGCGCGGACCGTAAAGGACTCCATCGCCGCGTCCAGCGCATCGCGCCGGAAGAGCAGGCAGCCACCCGGCTTGGCGTAGGGGATGCGGTTGGCCTTCATCCACCTATTGATTGTCCGCACGCTCACGCCCAAATATCGGGCGGCGGCTTCGACTCCCCGCAGGAAGGGGCTCGTTACTTCTGCAGTCATGGTTTCATTCTCCGTGACGTTCTCGGCCAGAGGGCGGCGGGTTGCCGCTTTGTCTGCCTCGACTCGTCACCCCGTTGCGGATTGCCCGCAGGGGAGAACGAAAACCGCGTTTCGCCGTGTGTTTATCGGGCGGGCAGGGTGCCCGGATTCTTGCCCGCCATAGGGTGAGACTTGGCCCAGAAGGTCCGGGGGTGTTTGTAGTGGGGGGCCATGCGTTGCTCGATGCGTTTCCGGATTCTCTGGACGTTCGACCGGGAGAACCCCCGGCCCTTTGGATAGCGGGCCGCGAGACTTTGCGCCGCCGCCAGTTCATTCCCTGAAGTCTCGAGGAGCGCGTCAAAGACTCGTTGCTGCTGTCCCGTCAGCTTCAACTTGCCGGCGAGTTCCGCCGCCATTCGGAAGGCGTTGCCGGCGGCATCGTCAATCTGTTCCCGTTGCGCCCGGATGGTATCGGCCACGGGAGCCAGTTCCGCCCGAATGAGGTCGGCGGTTGACGGTCCCTTGACTATGATGTCGCCGCGAGGTTTCCCGGCCTGCTTCCAATCCGTTGCCGCCCGCTGCAGTAGTGTCTTGCCCTTGCTCATGCCGTCCTTGCCTTTCGGATTTTCGCGCCCTTTGCGCTTTTTTTGGGGAGGATTTTCCAGAACCGCGCCGCCTCTGCGGGCGTTGCAAGTCCCTTGTAGGCGGTTTCCAATTCCGACGAGTTAGCCGTGTGTCCCATTGCCGATTGCAGAAGGTCGCGGCTCCCATGTTCCGCAAAGTGATAGGTTGCGAAGCTGTGGCGGGCGTAATCCTGCCCCCACTTCACGCCGGCCGCTTTCTCGATTGCGGCCCGGGCCCGCTTCCACGCCGTGGGCGTTGAAACGATGCGGCCCGACTTCCCCGACCCGTAGCGCACCAGCCACGCCCGAAGGTTGGCGGCAATCGGAATCAGGCGTTGCTGGCTGACCTTCGAGATTGCGGCCCGGATGCGGATATGCCCGCCGAAGGTGTCTACATCCTCCCAGCACAGACCGCCAATGACGGCATCCTCCCCGGCCCGCCGCTGGCCGGCCAGCCCGTACTGGCCCGACAACTCGACGGGACGAACCCCGGCGAAAAACAGGATTGCCACCGCCGCCGCATAGTCGGGCGCGACCGTTTCCGCCGCCCGCAACAGTTCCTTGCAGTCGCCGGCCGACAGGAAAGCCGGAGCGGAGGGAACCACCTTGGCCTTGCACAGGTGCGCGGTCGGGTCCGTGTCCAGCACCCGCATTTTGACGGCGGCGCGGAAGAAGTGGCGCAGGGACACCAGCCACGCGTTGCGCGATCGGGGCGAGAGGTTTGTCAGGCTGTCCAAGAACGCCTCAACATCATCAGGGAGGATCCCCGCAACCGGGGATTGTTCCCCGAATGTTTCCACCAACGCGCCCAGCCGTTGACGGAGGGCGCGGACGTGCGGCGCAGACAGCCCCGCCCGAACGCGCCCCTCGACGAACCGAGTCACCAGACCGCCAAGCGGAACCGCGCCGCCGTCCGGGTTGTGCTTCGCCCAGAATTGCGCCGCTTGGCCGACCGTCGCCCGACCGCCGAGAATATCCCGCGCCGTTGTCAGTTCCTTGACGGCATCCCGCAAGGAGGACTTGGCCGGCAGCAGGTCGAAGGCGGCGGCGGCATCCCGGCGCTGTTCCTTGTCCAACTCCAAAGCCCCCAGACCCTCCTGCCCGACCTCGACGGCCTTCTGTTCCGCCAAAAGACGCGCCGCCGCTTGGTCCGGGAGGGACCAGCGCACCCGCTTTCCGCCGATGCGCCCGTCCACTTGCCAAAAACCGTTGACGCGCCGCCCGGTCGGTTCGATGTGGCGGATTCTAAATCCCCGGTAGGTTTCGGCCTTGCGCTTGCGGTTGCCTGTTTTCCGTGTCATAGTCTGCCCCTGTGTTGCCATGTGCTGACAATGTACGCCATACCCCGGAATCGTGTCAACAATCTGGCAACACAAAAACGGAAGTGACGAAAATAAAGGGAATCCGGCGATATAGACTCTGATTTGTAATCAGCAGGTCATCGGTTCGAATCCGATCGCCGGCTCCAATGAAAGAAATCGGACGGAACACATGAAATACATGCTGGATATCGTGCTGGTGGTTGGATTGCTGTGGCTGGGACACTTGTGGAACGGGCAAAAACAGAACGGGGTGGCGCAGGGCGATGAGATTGCCCGGCTGAAATCGACCGTGGCGAGGCTGGAGGCCGACCTGGGGGCGGCGAAAGCGGCGGGGGAGAAGACGTCGACGGATTTGGTGGCAAGCCAGGAGCAACTGGCCCAAACGACTCTCCAATTGCAGGAAACGGCCGATGAGCTGTCGGCGAAAACAACCGAGGCCGAGGGGCTGATGGAGGCGGCTCGCCGCCTCAAGGCGCGGGTCGCCGAGTTGGAAGGCTACAAGGCGCAGGCCATCGTCGCCGAGATGCCGAAACCGATCCAGCCCTGATTCGGGTGGGGCGGCCCGCGAAAGGCCGGACGGTGAGGGAATTGATCAAGGAACAAGAACCATGAATCGTACAATCGTTGATGGCATTCACTGGGTTGGGCATGTGGACTGGAACATTCGGGATTTCCATGGGTATGTGACGGAACGGGGGTCGACCTACAACGCCTACCTGGTGCTGGATCGCGAGCCGGCCCTGGTGGACACCGTCAAGGCGCCTTATGCGGCGGATCTGTTGCGGAATATCGCGGAGCTGGTCAACCCCGCGGACCTGCGCTGGGTGGTGTGCAACCATGCGGAGCCCGACCACTCCGGCTCGCTGCCGGTGGTGATGGCCGCCGCGCCGAACGCCACGCTGGTCTGCGACCAAAAGTGCAAGGACACGCTCGATATCTATTACGACACCGCCAACTGGAAGGTCCGGATCGTGAAGACCGGCGATGCCCTGCCGCTGGGCGAGCGCACGCTGGAGTTTATCGAGACCCCCATGGCCCATTGGCCCGAAAGCATGGCCACCTGGGTGCCCCGCGACCGCCTGCTGTTCTCGATGGACGCCTTCGGCCAGCACTTCGCCACCAGCGGACGCTTTGACGACGAGGTCGACGAAAGCGCGCTGTTCGAGGAGGCCAAGACCTATGTGGCCAATATCCTGATGCTCTACACCCTGCCGGTGACGAAGGCGGTGGCGGCGGTCCGGAAGTTGGATCCCCACGTTATCTGCCCGAGCCACGGCCTGATCTGGCGCCGCCAGGTCGGGCGCATGCTCGACAGTTACGACCGCTGGGCCGTCTGTGCGCCGGTGCGCAAGGTGATGGTGATGTACGACACGATGTGGAAGAGTACGGAGATGATGGCGGAGGCCATCGTCGAAGGCGCCATCGCCGAGGGCGGGCCATCGGTCGATGTGAAGCTCTTTCATGTGCGCTCGACCACCGGCACGCGGCTGGCTACGGAAATCCTGGATGCCGCGGCGTTGGCCGCGGGCTCGCCCACGCTGAACGGCACGCTGATGCCGGCGATGGCGGACGCCTTGACCTACCTCAAGGGGCTGCGCCCGGCCAAGAAGTCCGGATTCGCCTTCGGCAGTTTCGGCTGGGGACGGGGTGGTGTGGAGGAGGTCGACGCCTACCTGAAGGCCATGAAGGTGGCCCCCCTGCGCCCGCTGCTGAAGCTGCCCTACAAGCCGTCGCCGGCCGGCCTCGAAGAATGTCGCGAGGCGGGGCGCCTGCTGGCCCGCCATGCGCTCACGGTTTGTCCGATCTGACCCCGGGACGGCCGGCTCGTGTCCAAGGTGATGGGTGTGGATTACGGCGATCGCCGGACCGGTATCGCCGTCAGCGATGATTCCCGCGTGATCGCGTTCCCGCGCCAAACTCTGGAGTGTCCGCTGCTGGAACAGGCCGCGGCGGCCGTTGCGCGATTGGCGGAGGCCGAAGCGGTTGCGGAGATCGTCGTCGGCCTGCCGTTGAATATGAATGGCTCGACGGGGCCGCGCGCCGTCCGAACGGAGACGTTCATGGCGGAATTGGCGAAGCGCACGGCCATCCCGGTCAAACGCTGGGACGAACGCCTCAGCACCAAAACGGCCGAATCGGTTTTGATCGAGGCCGGGACGCGGCGCGCCAAGCGGCGGAGCGTCGTGGACAAATTGGCGGCCCAAGTCATTTTGCAAAGCTATCTGGATGCCGCGGCCGGCCCGGCGGATCCAGATGATGACCCGGAGAATGCGCCATGAGCGGCAACCCCGCGGCGGCACAAAAGCCTTCGGCTTCTTCTGCGGGAGACCGCCGGCAACGGTATCGCATGACCCTGGCCTATGACGGGACGGACTTCTCCGGCTGGCAGGTGCAGCCCGGCAAGTCGACCGTTCAGGGCAAACTGGAATCCGCGTTGGAGACCCTGTCGGGCGCCACGGTTCATGTCCACTCCTGCGGCCGGACGGATACCGGGGTTCACGCGCGCGCGCAAGTGGCGCATTTCGATTGGCCAACACCGTGGCCGAACTGGAAATTGCACCGGGCCATCAATGCCTTGCTGCCGGATTCGATCCGCGTGGTCGCGTTGCGCCGCGCGCGTCCGGAGTTTCATGCGCGCTATGATGCCAAGGGCAAGGAATACCGCTACGCGATCTGGAATGCCCCCGTGGCCTGCCCGCTGCATCGGCGGATGGCGGTACACGTCTGGACGCCGCTGGATGTCCGGAGCATGCGCACGGCCGCCGCTCTCCTGGAAGGCTCGCACGATTTCGCGGCGTTTTCGGCCAATCCGCGCCGCGAAATCGGCAGTACGGTCCGGACGCTGTGGCGATTGGCCGTGACCAAGCAAGGGCCGCGGATCACGATCACCGCCGTGGGCGATGGATTCCTCTACAAGATGGTTCGCAGCCTGGCCGGGCATTTGATCCGAGTAGGGTCCGGGGCCGTCCCGGCCGAGGAGACCCGCGACCTACTTGCCTCCAGAACCCGTACGGCCCGCGTGGAAACCGCCCCGGCCCACGGACTGTGCCTGTGGAAGGTCCATTACAACAACCGGTGAGGCTCAATATGGGGCTTTTCAAAAAGAAGGGGCCATGATAGGATCCACAGTTGAATTGGTTGCCGAGGATTAGAAGCGCGAGGAGTCGACATGGCCGACATTAATTTCAAGTGTTCGCACTGCGGGCAGGATCTGACCGGACCGGAAGAAATGGCCGGGCAAACCATCGAATGCCCCGTTTGCTCGAAAGAGTTCGAGATCCCGGGCGGAATCATCGAATTGCCCAAGGCCCAGATGACCCCGCCGCCATCCCCTGCTTCGTCCGCGCCGTCCCCGCAAGCCCCTCCCGCGGGGCCATCCGACACGACCTCCATTCCACGTCCGGGCAGCGAGGATGAAAAGGGCAAGACCGTCCGCATCGACCTGCCGCCGGAGTTCTTGCAAGAGCCCGAAAAACACATTTTCAAGATCAAGCGGATTCAGCGGTAAATGCGGCGGAAGACGACGGTGGGGGAGGTAGACGCCGGGGTGTTGGCCTATACCGCCGGCCAGGATCGCGTCCTGGACCTGGCGCTGGTCGAGGCCGACTGCATGGGCACGGCCGCCCACGTCCGCATGCTGGCCCGGATGCCGGTCCGTCCGCCCATTCTGCGTTCCTCGGATGCCCGCCGCGTGACGGCGGTTTTGCGCGACATCGTCGAAGACGCCGCCGCGGGACGCTTCACCATCACGCTCGAAGACCAGGATGTGCACCTGGCGGTTGAACGCCGCTTGACGGAAGTCTTGGGGGACCTGGGCAAGCGGGTGCACGTTGGCCGCAGTCGCAATGACCAGGTGGCGTTGGATCTGCGCTTGTTCGCCCGGGTGCGCCTCTTGGAAACGGTCCGCGTGGCCATGGAGCTCTCGCGCGTGCTGCTGGGGTTCGCCCGCGAACATGCCCGGGTGCCGATGGTGGGCCGTACGCATATGCAGCCGGCCATGCCGTCCAGCGTCGGCTTGTGGGCCTCCGCCTGGGCGGAAGGCCTGCTGGACGATGTCGCCCTGCTGATGGCCGCCTATGATCTGAATGACCAGTGCCCGCTCGGTTCCGCCGCCGGCTATGGCGTGCCCCTCCCGATCGATCGACAGAGTGTCAGCGATTGGCTGGGGTTTGCCCGGCCCGTGCACAATGTCCTGCACGCCAGCCATGGCCGCGGCAAAATCGAATCGGTCGTGCTTTCCGCCCTCGCCCAGGTCATGCTGACCCTGTCGCGCCTGGCCCAGGATTTGATCCTCTTCTCGATGCCGGAGTTCGGCTACTTCCGCCTCCCCGTCGAATTCACGACCGGCAGCAGCATCATGCCGCAGAAGCGCAATCCCGATGTGCTGGAATTGCTGCGCGCCAAGGCCGCGCGGGTGCTCGCCCAGGCCGGCCTGACCGCCGAGATCCTGCGCGCCGCCCCGTCGGGATACAACCGCGATGTGCAGGAGACCAAGGCGCCTCTCATGGATGGATTCGAGTGTACCATCGACTCGTTGCGCATTCTCGTTCCGCTCATCCAAGGCCTCCAGATCGATCCCGACGCCCTGCGACGGGCCTTCGGGCCGGAGGTGTTCGCCACCGATTTTGCGTTGGAACTGGTCGCCGGCGGCATGCCGTTCCGCGATGCCTATCATCACGTCAAGGCCCGCATCGGCGAACTGGCCGGGCGCGACCCGGATGAGGCCCTCGCCGCCAAGTCCCATCTTGGGGCGACGGCGGGGCTGGATTTCGCCGGGTTGGAGGATCGCACGCAGGAGGCGGCGGCCTGGGTTGCGGAAGAACAGGCCCACCATCTGGACTGCCGAAACCGGCTGCTGGGCTTGCGAACAAAAAAAACGGCTCGCCCCGTTTGACAGGATTGGATCATGCAGTACCTTACAAATCAGGATCGGGAGGAGAGGTTTGAAAAAGCGGAAGCTATGACGACAACGACGTATGCCTTTGGAGATTACCATGTCTCCTTGAACGAGGAGGACAATTCCCCTCTCGGTCAACTCGAAGACTTGCACATCTGCCATCTCGGCATGCGCTTCATTTCCGCCCGCGAGATCCCTCCTTTCAGCATCTACGAGTTCAATATGTCGATCCGTCCGCTGGAGCCGGGCCAGAAACCCCTGAACGTGAAGTGTTGCGGTGTGGTGGTTTCCTGCGAACCCGAGGGCAATGGCTATCGAACCGTGATCCATTTTTCCGATCTGGGGCAATCCGATGCCAACTGCCTCGAGACAATCACCCGCGCCAACAAGATGCGCTGCGACTACTGCGCCAATTGCTGACCCGGCGTTCGCCGCTCCTCCCCCTGTCCAGCGGTTCCATGGCGGTTTGGAGCCGGGACGCCCTCGTCCCGCAGGGGAGATGCGGCTCGGCGCCGGGACGACATCGTCCCGCAAACGTCCCCCCTTCTGCAGAACGTCCATGCGCCCCATCCGGCCCCCTCCAGCCAAATCCCATTGCGAATTCCATCCGGGTGTCTTATAAGGACTCGGACAACTTGAGGAGTAAGAACTATGAACTATACTTGGCGATTTCTGTTGGTGCTCTTGTCGGTCGCGTCCGTCTGCCTGGCCGGGGGGCAGGTGCTGGTGATGGCGACCGCGGGCGATGTGGATTCGGATCTGGCCGAACAGGTCCGCTCCTATCTGCAAGACCAATGCGGCGCGGTCGTGCGGACCACCGCTCCGGTGGCCGTCGAGTCCGGCCAGAGCCTTGATGACATCGGCCGCGCCGCCGCGCAGGCGCTTGGCCAAGGCGAATTCGGCGTGATCGTGCTGGCCCGCGCCGAGCCCGATCAGCCCCAGGGGGTTTGCCTCCCGCATGAACGCTTCGGTATCATCAACATCTCCCGCCTGGAGGAAGGCGCCGATCGTACAACCTTGATTCGCCGTGCCGGACAGGATTCCCTGCGCGTGTCGGCCCTGTTGCTGGACATGTCCACCTGCCCGTTCCCCCTGTGCGTGCTGACCGGCTTTGAACGCACGGAAGACCTCGACCGGATGAGCGGCAACTACTGCCCGCCCTGCCAAGATCGCTTCACCCGCCTGGCCCGGACCGCCAACCTGCAGCTCTTGGAGCCGAAGCCCAAGGCGGAGGCGGCGGAGGACGCGGAGGTCCCCGCCGAACCCGAGGCGCACTCCCCCGGCGATCCCGAGTAGGGGGGGGCATGCTCGATCTCAAGCTCATTCGCGAACAGCCCGATGCAGTCCGTCAGCGCCTCCGGACTCGCCGGTCGGCTGTGGATATCGCCGCTGTGCTCGAGTCGGATGAGCGCCGCCGCGCCGCCATCACCGAGGGCGATCGCCTCAAAAACGAACGAAACGAAATCTCCAAAACCATCGGCGCGCGGAAAAAAGCCGGGCAAGACACCACCGAGATCCAACGCCAGACCCGGGACATGGGCGAGCGCATTGCCGAGCTCGATGCCGAAGTGCGCCAGATCGAAGAATCCCAGCGGACCCTCCTGCTGGCCATTCCCAACCTGCCCCACGAGAGCGTTCCGGAAGGCGATGACGCCGCCTCCAATGTCGTCGTGCGGGAGTGGGGGCTCCCCAAGGAGTTTCCCTTCGCCCCCAAGGATCACGTCGCGCTGGGCGAAGCATTGGGATTGTTTGATTTTGAACGCGCCGCCCGGTTGGCCGGGGCCGGCTTCCCGCTCTTCACCGGCGCCGGCGCGCGCCTGGAACGGGCCCTGATCCACTTCATGCTCGATCTGCATACCACCCGGCACGGCTATACCGAGGTGGCGCCGCCCCATCTGGTCCTCACCTCCAGCATGGTCGGCACCGGCCAGCTCCCCAAGATGGCCGACGACATGTATTCACTGCCCGCCGACGATCTTTGGCTGATCCCCACCGCCGAAGTGCCCGTCACCAATATCTATCGCGATGAAATCATCCGCCAACCCCTGCCCATCAAGCTGGTCGCCCATACCCCCTGTTTCCGCCGCGAGGCCGGGGCGGCGGGCCGGGATACCCGCGGCCTGATCCGAGTGCATCAGTTCGACAAGGTCGAAATGGTGCGGTTGGTTCCGCCCGGCACGTCCTATGAGGCGCTCGAGGAACTCGTCCGGGATGCCGAAGAGGTCCTGCAGGCGCTGGGAATGGCCTATCGGGTCGTGCAGCTTTGCTCCGGCGACATGAGCTTTGCCGCCGCCAAATGCTACGACATCGAACTGTGGGCCCCCGGTCACAACGGCTGGCTCGAGGTCTCCTCGTGCAGCAATTTCGAGGCCTTCCAGGCCCGCCGGGCCAACATCCGCTGGAAGAATCCCGACGGCAAGACCGAATTCGTGCATACCCTCAACGGTTCCGGCGTCGCCTTGCCCCGGCTGGTCGTCGCCCTTCTCGAGAATGGCCAGCAGGCTGATGGCTCGGTGGTCCTGCCCGAGGCCCTTCGGCCCTATATGGGCGGGCTCGAACGCCTCGGGCCGCCGTCGTAACCGGCCCGTGATTGGAACCGTCCAGCAGACCGTGGCCGCACGTTTTCCGCCGCTGCGGGGGCGGCGCGTACTGGTGGCCGCCAGCGGTGGCGCCGACTCCACGGCCCTGGCCCTGGCGTTGAAGCGCCTCGGCTGCAACCTGGTCCTGGCCCATGTCCATCACGGCATCCGTGGAAACACCGCCGCTGCCGATGTCCGCTTCGTCCGCGCGTTGGCCCGAAAACTCGGCGCACCGTTCCACCTCGGGAAATTCGACGTGCCCACCGCCGCGCGGCAGAGCGGCGAATCCCTGGAAATGGCCGCCCGGCGCATCCGGCGCGACTTCCTGCTGGCCACTGCCCGGCGCGAACGTCTCCGATGGATTGCCACCGGCCATACCGCCGATGACCAGGCCGAGACCATCCTGATGCGCATCGTCCGCGGGACTTCCGTCGCCGGGCTTGCCGGCATTCCTTATGCGAGCCGGGGGTCCAGTATCACCTTCATTCGCCCCCTCCGCGATGTCACCCGCGCCCAGGTCATCGAATTCCTCACCGCCCGGAAGCAGCGCTGGCGCTCCGATGAAACCAACGCCGATGATTTCGCCCTTCGCAACCGCGTGCGGCACGAGGTGATTCCCTTGCTCGAAAAACGACTCAATCCATCCGTGCGCCAATCCCTGTTGCGGTTGGGGGATATCGCCGCCGCCGAGGACGATGTCATGGCGGCCCTGGCGCTCCAGGCGCAGAAATGCGGCTCCCCCCAAGATCTCCCCCTCGCCATTCGCCGTCGTCTGGCCTTGCAGGCCCTCCACCGCCAGGGCCTTCCCCCGCAACAGATCGATTTCGCCGCCGTCGACGAGTTTTCCACAGCGTGGAAAAAAATTTTCCATGCTGTGGAAAAATCCTCGAAAAGTTTTCCATGCTGTGGAAAACCGGCCGAAAAGTTTTCCATGCTGTGGAAAAACCCCGCCGGCGCCAACTCCGCCGAGCGCCCGCCGTTGGTCTCCCATGATCCTGTCTCGTGCGAAGCCCTGGCTCGGGCCCCCCATGACCTGGTGTCATGGGTGAACAAGGTCGGCGTGGATCCCCGGCGCCAGCAGTCTTCTTCCGCCCCGCCCAAGACCCGGGGCCGTATCTCTCCATCCCCTCCATTTGTCATCCGTAAGGGCCGAGGCTTCTCTCGCCGCCCCGATGAGATCTGCCTCTCCGCCGCCGCCGTGGGCGACCGGGATCTGATCTTTCGCAGTTGGCGACCAGGCGACCGCATGAAGCCCTTGGGGATGACCGGCAGCAAAAAAATTTCCGACATCTTTACGGATCTGAAGATTCCCCGCGCCGAGCGCAACGCCAGGATCATCGTCGAATGCGGCGGACAAATCGCCGCCCTGTCCGGCTGGCGCGTCGCCCGCGACTTCGCCGTCGAAGCCCCCCGGTCCCCGTCCATCCGCATTCAATGGAAGCCGAAGAGTCCATCAAATGTTTAATTAAACATTTGATTTCATATTCTCCAAAACATCAAGATTCCTGTGATATCGGCAAATTATTTCTCGTTTACGAAATACAATGTTTAATTAAACATTGTATCGATGAGCCGGCGGGATAGATTTGGCGCTGGTCAGCCGAGGAGTCGGGGCGAGGCTCAGGCGATGATGCCGCGGAGCCGCAGTTCGTAGAAGGCGGACTTGCAGGCGCGGACATCGGCGAGGGCGTCGTGGGCGTCGACGAAGGTCTTGCGGAAGAGGACGCGATGGAGCTCGGTGAGGCTGGGATACTTGTAGCCCGTGCGCCGGCCCGGGAGTGCGCAGAAAGTGGTGGATTCCTTCATGGTGCAACGAAGGGCTTTGTCGCGCAAGGGATGGGGATGGCCGAGGCGCAGGCATTCGGCGCCAAGAATGTTTTCATCGAAGGAGATGTTGTGGGCAATGACGCCGGTGGCCGTGGCGATGTGGGGAAGGGCTTCGGCCAGGGCGTCGGCGAGCGGGACGCCCTCTTCCAGGGCGCGCTCGGTGGTGATGCCGTGGACCCGGGAGGCCTCGGCGGGGATCAGATACCCCTGGGGGCGGATGAGGCGATTGGCCGCGGCCAGCTCGTTGCCGGCGGAATCGCAAAGCAACCAGGCGAACTGAACCATGCGCGGCCAGTTGTCGAGAGTCTGCAGGGTCAGGGGCAGATCCCATCGGCGGGGCAGGCCCGTGGTTTCGGTGTCGAAGAAGAACAGGCGTTCGCCGGGGGACGCGGAGAAATCGAGCATCTGATCCATGGGGGGGGATCTTACGCGGTGGCGGCGTATTGCGCAACCTTGCCGGAGATGGAAAAAACGGCTGGAGAAGAATGGGCGGCGGCGGGTATACTGCGGGCATGAAGACGGGAACCAAAAAGCGGGAGCGGGGTTCCAGGCCCGCCGGCCCGACGTTGCGGGTGCTGTTTGTCGCATCGGAATGCGCGCCGTTTGCGAAGTGCGGAGGGTTGGGCGACGTGGTGGCCAGCCTGCCCAAGGCGCTGCGGGCCTTGGATGTGGATGTGCGCATCGTGATGCCGCTCTATGGCTGGATTTCGCGCGAGCGCTTTGGCCTGGAGGAAGAGGCGCCGTGCCTGGTGAACGCGGGCGGCGGGGAGGTCAATGACTGCGGTGTATGGCATGGCGTGGCGGATGGGGATGTGCCGGTTTGGTTCATTGAACAGGACCGGTTTTTTGCCCGCGGCGGAATCTATGACGAGAACGGGGTGGAGTTTGGGGACAATGCCTGGCGTTTCGGCTTGCTGTGCATGGCGGCGGCGCAGGTCTGTCACGACCGCGAGTGGATTCCAGACGTGGTGCATGTGCACGATTGGCCGACGGCGGCCTTCCCGGTGCTGCTGGATGCCTGGCGCAAGGCCGGTTCCCCCCTGGGGTGGGCGGGCAGCGTCCTGACGATTCACAACATGGCGTATCAAGGCTATTCGCATGTATCGGCCATGGGCTACCTGGGGCTGGGCGAAGAGTATTTTGTGCCGGAGGCGCTGGAGTCGTGGGGCAAGATCAATTTGCTGAAGGGCGGGATTTTTTTCGCCGACGCCATCACGACGGTTTCGCCAACCTATGCGCAGGAAATCGTGTCGGAGCCCGGCGGAAACGGGCTGTCGACGTATTTGCAGGTGCGTGCCCGCGACTTTGACGGGATCTTGAACGGCGCGGATTACGAGGTGTGGAACCCGGAGACGGATCGGATGATCCCCGCGAACTACCGCGAGAATTCGTTGATCGGCAAAAACCAGTGCAAGCGCGAACTCCAGTCGCAGCTTGGGCTGGAGCAGGATGCGGGAGTGCCGCTGTTCGGGGTGGTGAGCCGTCTGACGGTTCAGAAGGGGATGACGTTGATGCGCGAAGCGCTGCCGCGGGCGTTGGACACGATGAATCTGCAATTGGCGGTCTTGGGCACGGGCGATCCGGACGACGAGGCGTTTTTCCGCGGCCTGGCGCAACGGGATCCGGGGCGGGTGGGCGTGGTGATTGGCTACTCCGACGAGTTGGCGCATCGCATCCAGGCCGGCGCGGATTTCTTTCTGATGCCATCGCTCTTTGAGCCGTGCGGTCTGACGCAGATGTACTCGCTGCGCTATGCGGCCTTGCCGGTGGTGCATGCCACGGGTGGCCTCGAGGATACGGTGGTGCAGTACAACCAGGGCGAGGGGACGGGCACCGGCTTCAAGTTTTACACGCCGGATGCCCAGACGTTCTTGGACACGATCGAATGGGCGGTGGGAACGTGGCAGGATCGTCCGAGCCACATCACGCAGATGCGTGAACAGGCCATGAAGGTGCGGTTCGAATGGGATGCCTCGGCCCGGCGCTATCTGGACATCTATCGGCGAGTGGCATTGCAGCGGGCCGGGGGCGGCTGACGGCGGGGGATGAAGACGGTTGGGATTGTGCTGGCGGCGGGGGCGTCGCAGCGGATGGGATCTCCAAAGGCCCTGCTGGGCGCGCCGGCCGGGCGGCCGCTGGCCGTCTGCCAGGCGGATGTGTTGCGGGCCGGGGGGTGCGATCCGGTCGTGGTCGTCCTGGGCGCGCAGGCGGACAGGGTGCGCGCAGGGTTGCCGGAATCCTTGCCGACCGTTTCGAATCCCCGCTGGGCGCAGGGGCGGGCCACGTCGCTGCAAGCCGCGATTTCAACTCATCCGCAGGCGGAGGGCTACCTCTTCTTGCCGGTCGACACGGTGGGGGTGGCGGTGGAAACCATTCGGGGGGTATTGGCCGCGGCCGTTGCCAACCCAGACCAACCTTGGCGCGCGTTGTATCGTGGGCGAACGGGACAGTTGCTCTGGCTCCCCCGCGGGATGGCGGATCGGGTGCTGGCGCTGGCGCCGGAGGATCGGATCGATCAGTGGGTCGGGCCGCTGGCGCGGGGAGTGGAGGTGGAAGACGCGGCCATTTTGCGCAACGTGAACACTCCGGAGGAATGGGAGGCCTGCCAGCGCGGCGGGCCCGACACAACGGGACGCCGCGGATCCAATTCTCCGTAGCCACGACGGCTGGGCGCACGGCTTGGTAGCCTGATGGCCGGCCCTGCGGGGACCGGCTACCGCGACCGGAATTCACACCAAGCGCAACAAAAAGCCGGCGGAGAAATCTCCGCCGGCGTCGATCGCACGAACCGCCTACCAGAATACGGGTTCGTTGTAATCGGAAGGCGTATCGGACACCTTGGGGGTGAGGACGGGCTCCTTCTCTCTCGCCGGGGTGCGCCGGGGCCTGGGGGCGGGTTCTTCCACCACGTCGGCCTCTTCCATGACTTCGTCGATGGCTTCTTCCGCTTCATCGACGACGTCCTCTTCCTCGGAAACGTCGACATCGGCCGGCGGCACGTCTTCGAAATCGCCAAGGAATTCATCTTCCTCGGGGATCTCGAAATCAGGGATCGCCTCGGGCGGAGTGGCATCCTCCCAGTCGTCGAACATGTCGCCGAGGGGATCTTCGTCGATGGCGTCCCCGAGATCTTCGAGTTCGACATCTTCCTCATCGAAATCGGCAAAGGGGTCGAATTCGACGGCCGGGGCGGGCTGAACCTCATCGCCCAACAGGTCGGCAAAGGGATCGTCGATTTCGGGTTCGGCGTCGGCCTCGGGCAGATCGTCCCAATCATCGCCGAGCAGGTCGGCAAAGGGGTCGTCAAGCGCCGGCTCAGCAACAGGCTCGGGGACGTCGGCCGGTTCGGGTTCGACCGCGGCCTCGTCGTCCCAGTCATCGCCGAAGAGATCGGCAAACGGGTCGTCGACTTCCAACTCCGCGGCGGCCTCGACGGCCTCCGGGACATCCGCCGGGACATCCGCGAGCAGATCCGCGAAGGGATCATCGACCGGAGCGGGTTCCTCGGCAACAGCGGCCGGCGCCTCGGTGGGGGTATCGCCACCCAAGCCGGCGAGAATCGCATCCAAATCATCGAACTGGGCAAAGCTGCCGACGGCCAGCGCCAGCAAGCAAATCAAGATGAGGGACCATCGTTTCATGAAAGACTCCTTTGTCTGGTTGATCGCAGGGCAGGATATCCGGAGCGGGCGGTCAAAGGCAATATCTTATTGAGGGACTGGACGGCGGGACTGGACGGCGCCTGGACGGCGCGGTGAACGGATCGGATTTGCCCGTCGGGCGGTCTGGCGCCGGGACGCTCCCGTCCCGGCCCGATGCGCGGCCGGAGATGATCAACGCTGACGCTAGCGCACGGCGTCGCGGCCGAGCTCGAAGGCGCGCCGGTTGACATCGAGCAGCCGGGCCGGGATGCGTTCGCGCATGGCGGTCTGCCAGTGGTCCTCGGCGAAAGGAACCAGGGTGGACAGGGCGCCGACCAGCACGACATTGGCGGCGCGAATGTTGCCCGACTGCTCGGCCAGGGGATTCGCAGCCAGCAGCATCAGGCCCAGATGAGCCCCCAGCCGTTCGCCGACATTCTCGGCCGCCGGTTGCAGGCCGCTGGAGACGGTGATGGGCATGCGTTCCATGTCGTTGACCAGCACCCGGGCGGCGGGGCGGGCCAAATGCAGCCAGCGGAGCGCTTCGGTGCGTTCGAAGGAGACCAGCACGTCGGATTGGCCGTCGGGAATGATGGGCGAAAAGACCTTGCGGCCGAAACGGACCTGGCTGATGACGGAGCCGCCGCGCTGGGACATGCCGTGGATTTCGGATTTCTTCACGTCGAATCCGGCGTGCATCGCCGCTAGCGCGAGGATGTCGGACGTGAGCAGGGTTCCCTGCCCGCCGACGCCGACAAGGGAGACGTTGAAGGTGGAATCGACCGGGGCGGGGGAGTTCATCGCGGTGTCCTTCCTATTTGACCGGGGAGATGGCGTCGAACTTGCAGACCTGCGCGCACAGATTGCAGCCGGTGCAGAACATGGGGTTGATGTGCGACTTGAAGCGCTTGCCGTCGGTCCCGACCGGTTCGCCACGGACAATGGTGGGGCAGCCAATGCGGAAACACGCGCCGCAGGCCACGCATTTGTCCGGGTCGACTTCGTTGATAGATTTGCCGGCCCATTTTTCGTGCAGGACGCAGGGGCCTTGCACGACGACGACCGCCGGTTCGCCGCTGTCGAGGCATTCGGTAAAGACGGTTTCGAGATGGGCCAGGTCGTAGGGTTCAACTTCGTGGATGCGCCGGATGCCGAAGGCGCGGGCGATATCGGCGATACGCACGCGGGTCGTATCCGCGCCGAGCAGGGTGTGGCCGCTGCCGGGGTTCTCCTGGTGCCCCGTCATGGCCGTGATGCGGTTGTCGAAGACCATCACGGTGATGGGGATCTGGTTGTAGGCGACATCCAGCAGGCCGGTCATGCCGGAGTGGAAAAACGTGGAGTCGCCCATGACGGCAGCAATGCGCGCGTTCGGCAGGCCGGCCTTGCGCATGCCGATGGCCGCGCCGATCGCCGCGCCCATGCAGATGCAGGTGTCCATGGCGGAGAGTGGCGGGGCCGCGCCCAGCGTGTAGCAGCCAATGTCGCCGCAGACGGTGGCCTTGAGCTTGCCCAGGATGTAGAAAGGGCCGCGATGGGAACAGCCGGAGCAGAGCACCGGCGGACGGGTGGGCAGGCCTTCCTCGGGCTGGCGGGGCTCCGGGGGGGGCGTGCCGAGCAACTCGGCGCGAAGCGCCGCCAGTCGCGTAGGATTGAGTTCCATCATCCGCAATTCGGTTTGGGGTTCCGGCACCTCAATGCCCGCCGCGCGAATCTGGTCGGCCAGCACGGGGTCGGATTCTTCAATGACCACCAACTGCTTCAGGCCGGCGGCGAAGGCGCGGATGTTCTCCATGGGCGGCGGAAAGGAGAGGCCGACCTTGAACACCGGTGCCTCGGGGAAGACTTCCTTGACGTACTGCCAGGCCACGCCGGAGGCCACGAAGCCGATATCCCCCGTTCCGGGTTCGGCGAAATTGAAGGGGGACTCTTCTGCGATGCGGCGCAGGGCGGCAGTGCGTTCTTCGACCTTAAAGCGCATTTGGCGCGCAAAGGCGGGGATGGCGACGTTGCGCTGGGCGTTCTTGACATAGGGAATGGGGGCGGCCTCGCCGCGCTCGTCGGAGCCGATGTCGACGATGGTGGCGGAGTGGGAGGTGCGCGTGGTCAGGCGGACGATCACCGGGACCTGGAAGCGCTCGCTGATGTCAAAGCCGGCGCGGACCATGTCGAAGGCCTCCTGGGAGTCCGCGGGTTCGAGCAGGACGCAGCGGGCGAACTTGGCCAGCGAGCGGTTGTCCTGCTCGTTTTGGGAGGAGTGCATGCTGGGATCGTCGGCATTGATGATGACCATGCCGCCGATGGCGCCGACGTTGGTGAAGGTCATCAGCGGGTCCATGGCGACATTGAGCCCGACGTGTTTCATGGCGACCAGGGCGCGCACGCCGGCCAGGGAGGCGCCGATGCCGATTTCCATGGCGACCTTTTCATTGACGGACCACTCGCAGTCGATGGCGCCCTTGAATTCGGCGACATGCTCCATGATTTCGGTGGAGGGGGTGCCGGGATAGGCGGCGGCCACCCGGCAGCCGGAGCGGTAGGCGGCCCAGGCGACCGCCTGGTTGGCGGAAAGCAACATCTTCTTGGTCATGGTCTTCCGGTCGGGTTGGAACTGATTCACGCAGAATGTCAAAACAAGGCCGCGACACTACCAACGCCTCCCTCGCGAGAAAAGCCCTTTCTCCCCTGTCGGGGTCAGGCATTAAGATTTAAGATTTGAGCCAACAATCTTAAATCTTAATGCCTGACCCCGATGGTTAGAGCATGGTCATGGTGCCTTTGGCGAAGGAGATGTCGAGGGTCATGAGCATGGCGCCGCGTTTTTTGTCGAGGTCGCCGGTCAGGGCTTCGATGCCTTGGACCAGGGTGGTTTCCTCGTCCGCCGGGATCAAGGCGAGAATGGTGTGGCTGGTGTTTTTGTCGGTGCTCATGAAGTCCATGAAGCTGGCGAAGAGCGGCAGGTTGGAAATGTAGGCGCCCATGCCCTCGGAGCGCAGGATGGTGGCGCCCTGGATGTCGTGGTCGATCAGGAATTCCAGGATGTCGTTGAGGATTTCCTCCATGTAGAGAACGACGATCAGCAGCTTTCGTCGCGGGGCGGCGCCCGCGGCATGGTCTTCTCCGCGCAGGCTGCGCACCACGATCTCATGGAGGATATCGGGGTTGCCGGCCTTGATCATTTCGCGCTTGAGGTTGCCGCGGCCCAAGGCGAGGGAGATGCCGGCAAGGACCTTGAGGTGGTCGTTGACGCGGTCGGCGGGGGCGAAGACCACGACGAAGATTTGGACTTTCTTGCCGTCGAGGGCTTCGAAGTCCACGCCCTGCGGGGCAACGAGAAAAAAGATCAGGAAGTCGGTCAGATCGGGCAATCGGACATGGGGGATGGCCACGCCGTTGCCGATGCCGGTGGAGACGACCGCTTCGCGCGCGAGCAACAGGTCATAGATTTCCGCGGGCTTGTGCCCGGTCAGCAGGGGGGACTGGCAGGCGATATTGCTGATGCCGGTGAGGGCTTCGGCCTTGTTGCGCGCGGAAAAGCCGGTGCGTAGCAGGGGTTTGGCGATTTGGGTGGTGATGTCCATCACTCCTCCATGTCGTTGCCTTTGAGGATCGCATAGCGGATGAAGAGCGGCGAGAGCATTTCGTTCAAGAAGACGGAAAGCAGGATGATGTTGACGATCATGGTAAAGACGCGGGCGGCGCCATGGCCGTCAGCCAGTCCGGCGACGGCCGGAGAGGTCTGAATGAGGAGGACAAAGCCGAGCGCAATGCCGCCCTGGGAGAGCATGCACAACCCGAGGTTGCGGGCGATGGCTGGCGGGGTATGGCGGATGGCGCAGCCGGCATGGACGCCGATCACCTTGCCCATGCCGCGAACCAGCACATAGAACAGGCCGAGCGCGAGGACCAGCGGTTGCAGGAAGACGTCGGGCTTGAGTTCGATGCCGGCGATGACGAAGAAGAGCGCGTAAATGGGCGGGGTGAGCGGTTCCACCACCCGGAACAGCCGGTTATTGTGGCTGGAGAGGTTGACCAGCACCGCCCCCATCATCATGTTGGCGAGCAGGGGCGAGAGGTGCAGCACGATCGACAGGCCGGTCATCACGAAAATGACTCCGACGGTCACGATCAGCATTTCGTTGGGCCCCTTCATGCGGCGGGTCAGATAGTGCAGGGCGCTGCCGCCGACGGCCCCGGCCAACACCGAGAGGAAGACCTCGCGCAGGGACTGAATCAGCACGGCATAGGGCTGGGCCTGCAGGCCCAGGATGTTGGTGACCACGGTGAAGGCCAGTCCATAGATCACCACGGTGATGGCGTCGCCGATGGCCACGAGTCCGAGCAGATAGTCGATGAAGCGCCCATGCGCGCGCATGTGGTGGATTTCCGCCAGAATGATGGCGGGAGCGGTGGCGCAGGCCATGACGCCCAACAGGATGGCATAGGGGAATCCCACTTCGAGCGAGGGGACGACCAGATCGACGGCGATAAACGCGAGGTAGACGATCAGGAAGTTGAGGGCGAGCTGCACCCCGGTGATGATGAACAGGTCGCGCCCGATCCGGCGCATCTTGCGCGCGGAAAACTCGGCGCCGACCGTCAGCGCCAGAAAGCCGATGGCGGTTTCCGTGATGATGTGGAGGGTTTCGTCGAGGCGTTCGCTGACGAGGTTGGTGGCGAAGGATCCGGCCAACAGGCCGGCCACGATGAACCCGGTGATTTCCGGCAGCCGGACCAGGCCCGCGAGTTTACCGAGGTAATAGCCCAGAATGAGCAGGAACCCCACCAGGAAAAGGGGGTGGTCGGTCGCCAGCTCCTTGAAGCCGATCGCGTATTGAAGGGCCGCATCCATGTTTCAGGCCCGGCGCTTTCGCCTCCGAGCCCCTCCTTCGCGGGATGCGACGGACGACTTCATGACGGGCAGGGTCTCATGGGCCCTTGCGGAGGGTCAACCGCCGATGGCCGGGTGCGGGACTACGGCCGTTCGGCGAGGTCTTCGGCGATTTCGCGAGCGGCCTCGGCGGCCATTTCGAAGCGCTCGGCCGAGTCGAAGTGCCGGACGGCATCCTGGCCATCGGCCCAGGCGATCTGGATATCCTCGACCCCGATGAAGCCGAAGATGGCCCGGATGGCCGGGGTGAGGCCGTCGAGGACGTCGCCTTCCTTGTAGACTTGGTCGGAGGATACCAGCAGCACGACGGTGCTCAGGTGGTGGGTGGGGACCGGGCCGTCGGGACCGAAGTTGAACATCTTGCCGGGTACCATGACCTGATCGATCCACGCCTTCAAGATCGCGGGCATGCTGTTCATCCAAACCGGCAGGGTCAGCACGAGGACATCCGCATCCACCAGGGCCTGGGCGTTGTTGTTGGAGTAGTTGGCGGCGGTTTCTTCGGCCTTGGAGGGGATGTAGGCGGGATCGGCGACCGGGTTCCAAAAGTAGTTCAGGGCCTCCGCGCTGACGTAGGGCGGCTTGTTCTGGTACAGATCAACATTGTTCACGACCACGTCCGGGTTTTTCTCGGTCAGCGTCGTGAAAAATTCCAGGGCCAGCTTCTTCGAGCTCGACGTCTCGGCCGGGCGCGGGTTGGCGATCACATGCAAAACATTCATCCAAGTCTCCTGTTGCGAGGGTAGGGGGTAAACCAGCAGGTGGTGTTGATGCCACAGAACGCCCGCGGAATACAACGAAAAAATCCCGCAAAAAATCCGCGGCAGGAGAAAGCCATTGATCTCCGGGCGTCGGCATGAATAATCAGCCCGTTTTCTGGAAAGGAGTTTTGAATGGATATTCAACAGCTATTTGCGCAGCGCATCGGCGGGGATCAATTCGGGCTGGGCACGGAGATCTACAAGTTTGAGAAGATCAAGCGGGCGAAGCAGGCGGCCCGGTTGGCGCACCCGGACGTGGAGATGCTGGACTTCGGGGTGGGGGAACCCGACCAGATGGCGCCGCGGGCCATTCGCCAGGCCCTGAAGAAGGCCGTGGATGATCCAGCCAACCGGGGCTATGCCGACAACGGCATCCGGGAATTCAAGAGTGCGGCGGCGAAATACATGGCGGATTTCTTTGGTGTGACGGACCTGGATCCGGCGACGGAGATCAACCACACCATCGGGTCGAAGCCGGCCCTGGCCATGCTGCCGCTGTGTTTCATCAATCCGGGCGATGCCGTCCTGGCCACCATCCCGGGCTACCCGGTCATGGCTACGCATACGAAGTATCTGGGCGGGAACGTCATCCCCGTCCCCCTGACCGCCAAAAACAAGTTCCATCCCGACTTGAAAGCCCTGGAGCAAACGGATCTGTCCCCGATCAAATTGTTTTACGTCAACTATCCCAATAATCCGACTGGGGCGGCGGCGACGCCGGAGTTCTTTGACGAGTTGATTGCCTTCGCTCAGCGGCACAACATCCTGATCGTGCAGGATGCGGCCTATGCCACGCTGGTCTATGGGCGCGAGCGGCTGTCCATTTTGTCGCGCCCCGGCGGCAAAGAGACCGCCATCGAATTGCACTCCATGAGCAAGAGCTACAACATGACCGGCTGGCGGCTGGGATTCGCGGCCGGCGGGGCCAAGGCGGTCAACGCCCTGGCCGAGGTCAAGGACAACATCGACAGCGGCCAGTTCAAGGCCATTCAAGTGGCGGCCTGCGCGGGCATTGCGGACATGCGGCTTTCCGAGAAGATCCGCGCCCACTACCAGCGGCGGTTGCGCGGCCTGGTCAAGGCGTTGAAGGCCGCCGGCTTCAAGGTGCGCATGCCAGGCGGGACCTTCTATCTGTATGCGCCGGCGCCCAAAGGCGCGGCCGGCGGAAAGACCTTTGCCACGGCCGAGGAGGCCTCCCAGTACCTCATCACGGAACAGTGCATTTCAACGGTGCCATGGGACGATGCCGGGGCGTATCTGCGGTTCAGCGCCACGTTCGAATCGGCCGGCCGTGCCGACGATGACCGGGTCCTGAAGGAGTTGGGCCGGCGGCTGGCCTCCGCCGGGCTTGTGTTCTAGTTGCGCGACAAACGCCCCCCCGCCGGAGGATTACTCATGGAAGCCAGCCACATCGCCTGGAGCAAGGGGATTCAGCTTACGGTATATCTCGATAACCGCGAAGGCACGCTGGCTTCGCTCGCTCAATTCCTGGGCAGGCACGGGGTCAATATCCATGGCCTGACCCTGGCCGATACCGAGGGGCATGGCTATGTGCGGATGATTGTCGATGACACGGAGAAGGCTCGTCAACTGGTGGAGGATTCCGGCGAACTGGCGGCCATTCGCGAGGTGCTGCTGATCCGACTGGCCAACCAGCCCGGCCAGCTTGGGCGCGTGTTGGCGGCGCTCGCCGCCCGCCATCTGAACATGGAATATGGATACTCGACCGGCGGTCCTGGAGGAGAAAAGGGACTGGTGCTGGTGCCCTCCGATCTCGATGAAGCCGTGGCCGCGCTCGAGGCCATGGTCGCTCCTTCATCCTAAAACGATGAACGCTCCCCGGGTCAGCATCGTCACCAGCACCTATAACCGCTCCGCGGTCCTGCGGCGGGCGATCGAATCCGTGCGCGCGCAGCGGGGATTCGACGACTGGGAGATGTGCATTGTGGGCGACTGCACCCCCGACGACAGCGAGGCGGTGGTGGCGTCCTTCAACGATCCGCGCCTCCGGTTCCACAACCTGCCCCAGAAGTCCCCGCCCATGGCCCATGGGGCCATCGCGAAAAACCATGCCGTCTTTCAGATGGCCCGCGCCCCTTGGATTGCCTATCTCGATGATGACGACGAATATCACCCCGACTTCCTGCGCGTGATGATGGGGGCGGTTGAACAGCACCCCCATTGTGTTCTTGTCTATTGTCGTGCCCGATACGTCGATCGGGATACAGGGCGACGCATATGGGGCAATCCGTTTCACGGAGCGATGAAGTGGTCGCGAGACAATCTCATGAAATACAACTATTTGGTTTCAAATGGAGTGATTCATTCCCGGGCGCTTCTTGATGAAGTCGGCGGTTGGAATCCAGATGACTATTTCGATGATTATGATTTGTGGAAGCGGATTTCAGCGCGGGGCGATTTCTTCTTTGTGAACCGAGCCCTGAGTGTGGTCTACACCAAGGCAGACCCCTTTTTTCAACGCCTGGTCACCAAGGGGTGGAAGATTCTGCGCCATGGGCGGCGGTTGCAGGATCAGGGCTGAGGGCCATCCGCGCAGGCTGTTTCGAGCCCATTCAGCAGCGCGCGAATCATGCGGATTCGCCTCTCGTGGGCAAGCCCTGAGGCCAGGGTGCAGATGTCGATATCCCGTCCTGGCGGGAATTGTTCCAAGGTCTTCTGGATGGCTTCCCGCCAGGGGGCTGCGCTGGGCACCTGCGGATCCGCCGCCATCTGGTAGATCAGCAGAACTCCCTGGGGTGGATTTTTTACTGGCCGCCACTAGGGAATGGGGTATCGTTCGGGGCATGTCGGATTGTGATCCAGCGCAACCGTTATGGGCCCCGTGGCGCATGACGTTTATTCGTGGCCCGAAGGAAAAGGGCTGCTTTCTATGCCGGATACTTGCGGAAGGACCGTCGGCGGATGCCGCAAATCTGGTGATTTGCCGGAGGGAGCAGGGGATTCTTCTGCTGAACCGCTATCCCTATATCAATGGGCATCTGTTGGCGGCACCCATCCGGCATGTGGGCACGCTGGGGGAGCTGACCCGGGATGAGCGCGCGATCCTCTTGGATCTGACTTGCCTGGGGGAACGCCTGCTGCAGTCGGCTGCCCGGCCGCATGGTTTCAATATGGGGATCAACCAGGGCGCGGCGGCGGGAGCCGGGTTGAAGGACCACCTGCACCTGCACATCGTACCCCGCTGGGAAGGGGATACCAATTTCATGCCGGTTGTGGGGTCGGTGAGGGTTCTTCCTCAAGCCCTGGAGGACATGCATGCCGAGTTGGTGGACGCACTATCACGGGAGAACGCCGGCTGATCCCGGGCATGCTCCTCATGGCGGAACAAACCATCCATTTTGACAATGCCCGCGAGGTTCAGGACATCACCGGGACGCATGGAGAATGGCTGCCGGACCTCGAATCGGCCTTTGGGGTCACGGCGGTTACGCGCGACTTATGGCTGAAACTGGAGGGCAAAGTGGCACAAGTCGCGAATGCGGCGGCCTATGTGGATGGGCTGCTGCGCGCCCGCCATGCCGGGATGTCGCTGAATCGCCACGCGGTGGAGGTTGCCCGTCAGTCTTATGCCGCGGGGCGGGGGGGCGAGTTTGACAAGCTGAGCGGTCTGCGGGTGGATGTGGCCCCCGGCCGCGCCCCGGTATTCCCGCGAACCGTTGGCCAGGCGACCTTTCTGGAAACGATTCGGACCAGCGAATTGACGTTTGGGCTGGGCCCGGCCGGCACGGGCAAGACATGGCTGGCCATGGCGATGGCCGTTTCGGCCCTTTTGAAGAACGAAGTGTCCCGAATCATTCTGACCCGCCCGGCGGTCGAGGCGGGAGAGGCGCTGGGGTTTCTGCCGGGCGATCTGCAGCAGAAAATTCTGCCCTATCTCCGTCCGCTGTATGATGCGCTGCACGACATGATGCCGGCGGAGCAGGTGCCGGGGCTGGTGGAGCGCGGCATCATCGAAGTGGCGCCCCTGGCCTACATGCGTGGGCGTACGCTGAATCGGGCCTTCATCATCCTGGATGAAGCCCAGAACACCACCCGGGAGCAGATGCTGATGTTCCTGACCCGGCTGGGATTCGGGTCGAAGGCCGTGGTCAATGGCGACCTGACCCAGGTCGACCTGCCCCCGCACAAGATGCCGGGCTTGCTGGAGGCGGAATATCTGCTTCGCCAGGTTTCGGGCGTGGGGATCGTGCGGCTGACGGCGGCGGATGTTGTGCGGCATCCGCTGGTGCAACGGATCATCGAGGCCTACAAAGGTCGAGAACGCGGACCCGGCAACGGAGGATCGGCCTGATGGCAACGCTCAACCGACCGAAAAAGAAGCCGATTCTGAACGGCAGCCCCGTGGCAACAAAGCCATGGAGCGGCTGGGGCTTATTGGGCCATCTCGCCCTGTTGCTGGGAATCTGGCTGGCGGGAGTGCTGTTCATCAACCTGGGGGGGCCCCAGCGCTACGTGGGGTTGGCGGAGGGGCAGCGAGCTCCGGCAACGGTCGTGGCCGCGGTCGACTTTGAGTGCGTGAACCTGGCGGCCACGGAGTTGTTGCGCCAGCAGGGACGCGAGCGCGTGGTGCCGGTCTTCAGCATCCAGATGGGCACCTGGCAGAGCATGTCGCGCGCGCTCGGCAAGCTGGCGGATCGGAGCCTGGCACTGCGCCAGGCGATGGATGCGGCGGGCACGGTAGTGTCGGAGGATGAATCCGAAAAGTCGGAGGACCTGAAGGCAAAAGAAGCCGAGCTTGCGCTCGTGGCGGATTTGCTGGGCATGTCGCTCTCCGGCGAGGCGTTGGCGCATCTGTTCGCACCCGAGCGTGAAATGGCGGTCCTGGAGGCCCTGAATGAGAGCCTCCGCGAAGTCTGGCTGAACGGAATCCTCTCCGAGGCGGACCGCGAGAGCGGCTTCCAAGGCCTTTCCCAGAGCCCGAAGATTGACATTCTTCAGCCCGCCGAAAGCGGCGACGTCCCGACCTATCGATCGGTGGCGCCCCGCGACCTGCCTTCGGTCGACCTGGCGCTGGAGACCTTCGTGGCCTTGGCCAAAACCCGGCTGGAGGGGCTGGGGGTGGAGGCTTCCGAACGGTCGTTGGAAGGATTGGTGCGCCCCTTCCTGAGGCCGAACCTGGCCTATGACGATCGAGCTACGCAGGAACGAAGGCTGGCGGCTTTGAGGGGAATCGAACCAGTAATGATGACGGTCCGGGCCGGCACGACGCTGATGGAAGAGCGCACCATTGTAACGGCCCAAACGGTTGAAATGATCACGGCGCACAACCGCCGCCTGGCCGAGCTGGAGACGCCGCGGGATCGCCGGACCAAACAATCGGGGGATGCGGCGCTTCTGCTGATCGTGCTGGTGATTTGCGCGGGCTGGCTGCATAGCACCCAGCCCCGGGCCTACTTCAAGGCTCGCCGGAAATGGATTCTGGTGATGCTGGGCTTGTTGGCGATCGCGCTCGTGAGCCTGTATCACTACCTCTCCGTTTCCCTGAACTGGATTCCCCCATGGCTGGTGCCTTTTGCCATTCCCATCACCCTGACGACCATGCTGGCGTCCCTGCTGCTGGCGCCCTCCGCTGCGCTGGCGCTGGGGTTGTGGAGCAGCCTCGCCGCCGCATTGATTTTTGACCGCAGCTTTGAGCTGCTGTTGCTGGGGTTGGGCGGATCGGTGATGGCCATGGTGCTGCTGCGCGCCGTCCGCAAACGCTCGCAGGTGATGCGCGCAGGACTGTTTGTCGGGGTGGTCAAGGGATTGATGGCGCTGGCCCTGGCCGCGATGTACCAGCACACCCCGGGCACATTTCTCGCGCAGGTGGCGGCCGGCATCGCCAGCGGACTCTTTGCCGCCCTGGTGACCTTGCTCTTGCTTCCGCTGCTGGAATGGCTCTTCCAGGAAACGACGGACATTACCCTGCTGGAGTTGACGGATATGAGCCATCCGTTGCTCCAGCGGCTGGCGCTGGAGGCGCCCGGGACCTACCACCACAGCCTCATGGTGGGCGCCATCGGCCAGGCCGCGGCCAACCGCATCGGGGCTAACGGACTGCTGGTGGCCGTCTGCGCGAATTTCCACGACATCGGCAAGCTGACCAAGCCTGAATTCTTTACTGAGAACCAGCGGGGCGGGGAAAATCCCCACGACAACCTGGCGCCGACGATGAGCGCGCTGGTGATCCAGTCCCATGTGAAGGAGGGGCTCACGCTGGCCAAGCGCTACAAGCTGCCCCGTCCCGTCTGCCAAGGCATCGTGGCCCACCACGGCACCACCCTGACATCCTACTTCTACCAAATCGCGCGGCGTTCCATGAAAGAGGCCGGCCTGTCGGAGGATTCCGGCCTGGAGCACAACTTCCGCTACGATGGGCCGCGCCCCCAGAGCCGTGAAATGGCCATCCTGATGCTGGCCGACACCGTCGAGGCCGCTTCGCGCTCGATCGAAAAACCCACGCCCAACCGAATCGCCGAGATGGTCGAGTCTCTCATGCGCGAAAAAATGCTCGATGGGCAGCTCGACCACAGTACCCTGACTCTGGAAGATCTGCACCAGATCCGCGAGTCGTTCGTGTTCTCGCTGTCCAATATGCTGCATGGAAGGAGTCCGTATCCCCGTGAAGATCCATCTGCGCAATCGCCAGCGGCATCTGCCGGTACGTCCATCGGCGATCCAGCGCCTGGCGCAACGGCTGGTTCAGCGGGCGTTTCCCCCGGATGAGCCCGTTGCGCTGGCCGACCTGACGCTGGTGCTGGTGGATGACGAGGCGATGCCGGACTACAAGGCCCGTTGTTTCGGCAGGCGCGTCCAGACCGACGTAGTCGCCCAGGCCTATGCCGCGATTCCCGGGGTCCCACCCGCGGCGGAGTTGATCCTCAATGCCCAGCGAGCCTTGGTGGAAGGGGAGAATCATCCCGGCGGACCCGCGCGGGAACTGGCATTGTACCTGGCCCATGGGATCGATCACCTGTCCGGACGGTGTGACGATACGCCCGCCCGCCGCCGGGCCATGCGCCGTCGCGAGACGGCCTGGCTCGATGCCATGCCCGAGCTCGTTCGCGAAGTGCTGCGCCCGTGATTCTCCAGGACCAAGCCATCGCCCTGCGGCTCCGGCCATTTGGAAATACATCGCGGATCGTGGTCTGGCTGACCCGGCATCATGGCAAGCTGGCCACCCTGGCCAAGGGCAGCCAGCGGGAGCGGAGCCCCCTGCTCGGACAAGTCGACCTGTTCTATACCTGCGAAATCCTGTTCTACTCCCGCGAACAGCGGCAACTGCACGTGTTGAAAGAATGCGCCCCGATGGAATGGCGTCCGGCCTTTCGATCCGATTGGCGCGCCTGCGCCGCCGCTTCCTACGCCGCGGCCCTGATGGACCAGGCCATGCCCGTTGGCCCGGCCCCCTCGGGATTCTTCCACCTGCTGGAGGCGACGCTGGATCAGCTCAGCCGGCGGTCTCCCGGTCCGGCCTTCCTGCTCTATTTGGAATGGCGCTTGTTGAACGAACTGGGATTGGCTCCACGGTGGGATACCTGTTCACGCTGCCGGGCCGACCTGGGCGGGGACGCGCCGGCCCGGTTGGATATCGCCCACGGGGCGCTGCGCTGCGGAACCTGTTCCGGCGACGAAGGCCGGCCGGTCGCCCCGGAAGTCCGCCGGGCCATTCGCCACATGCTGGACGGAAGCCTGCCCGTGGCCCTCTCCGGTCGCGTGTTTCGGGAAATCCGCGATCTCTCGGGAGGCTTGCTGGACTACCACGCCGATCTTCATGGGTCCTCCCGCGCCATCGCTTTTCAGATCCTTCAACAGACCGATCCGGCGGCCGGGGCAACCGCGCGAGTCTCCTGAAAACGGGGGGGGGGCGCCGCCGTTCCCCTCAGCATTCCAGAACGTACAGCGGCACATCCAGTTCGTTGGTGGAAAGCCCTCCGTGGTTGCCCAGCGCGAGCTTCTTGGGCGTACCGTGTGCCGGCGGATAAAGCAGGGAGTGGCCGGGAGCGGCAAACAGCGTGTAATCGCCCAGGCGGTTGGCCAGCGCGGGGTGGGGTTTTCCCGGGCCGAGAACGCCGGAGCGAAGAATGACCGCATGCGGGACGCACGCCGCGACGCCCAGCAGCGGGGGGGTGCGGGTATGGTGCAGGAATTGCGTGAGGCGTGTCGGACGCACAAAGCACTGAACCATGCGCGCATCGCCGGAAGGCAAAATCGACAGGCAGTCATAGAAGCCGGGGATGGCCGACAGGTCGATGGCGGTATGCGTTTGCATGTGGCCGTGGTCGGCGGTGATGAGCAGCCGCGTATCGGTGCCGGCGAGGGCGCGCTGCACCTGCGCCAGGAACAGGTCCAATTCCGCCAAATGGCGGGCCGGCACGCGCCCCTCCGGTCCATGTTCATGGCACAGCGTATCGTAATCCGGCCAGTAGGCGTAGGCCGTTGCGCGCCCGCGGGAGCGTGAAAACGCGCGGAGCTGCCGCAACAGGCCGTCGAGCTTTTGAAACGATCGCCGTTCCGTCCACCAACTCTGGGCCATGGAGGTCCGGCTGGTGGGGATGTCGCCTTGCGAGATCAGCACCCGGCGACCCGGGATGGTTCCCATCGGAGCGGGCAGCTTCAGGTAGCGCTTCAGGTCGAAGTCGTCGGAGGCGAGGGGGGAGTCCGTGCGAGTTATGAACGGCAGGATCGTGCCGACGAGTCCGAGGTCGGGCAGGTGCAGATGCCAGCCCAGGATGGCGTGTTCAGCGGGGGATGCGCCAGTGGCCAGGGTCGTGACGGCCGCGGCGGTCGTCGCCGGACAGATGGTGGTGATCTTTCGCCAGGGATGCTGGGCGAAAAATCGGTGTCCCTTTCCCTGCAGCACGAAGCGGTGAAGCTGCTCGGCTCCCAATCCGTCGATCACCAGCAGAACAAGCTTTTGGGGATGCCGGAGGAAAGCGGCCGGCAGGCCAGCCAGCATCCGGTGAGGGGAGCGCCCGCCCCGGGCCCGGATGATGGAAGCCATCAGGTTGAGAAGGCTCCCCCCGGCATAGCGCGGTTTGGGCAAGTCACGAAAACGAAGCGGAGAGATCATGTCCGGCAGTCTATCGGCGGAGCCCCCGGCTGGCAATCGCAACCGCGACATCGCTTTATAAATAGTATCACTGCTGTCCGGTTGTAACTGCTCAGGTAGCCGCCCCAGGGCGGGCGGCAACCTGAGAGGGGGTGGGGGGTTGGCCGAATCGGGCGTGTGGGCAAGGATCACGAGGTGTTGCTGGCGGGCACGAAGGGGTTGCCGAGGA
>Ga0334882_1001202_pt1 | contig 32210 bp, 24 predicted proteins | sample GraSluR1_MG_5_FD_207226 | JGI IMG/M metagenome (GOLD analysis project Ga0334882, IMG submission 207226) | Sludge microbial communities from methane-producing bioreactor in Wageningen University, Netherlands - Granular Sludge_15_04-R1 | ecosystem: Engineered > Bioreactor > Anaerobic >... | reverse complement strand
CATGAAAATCTCCGTCACCCCGGGAAAGCCCTTCATCCTGGCGGACCCCCGGGATCTGCAGGGAGTGTCCGCCATCATAGGCCTGGCCGGGGACACCACCGGAGCGGTGGTGCTGAGCTTCTCCCGGGAAACCGCCATCGAGATGGTGTCCCGGCTGGAGGGTCGGCAGTATATCGCCCTGGGGGTGGAAATTCTGGACGGGGTGGGTGAGATGGTAAACATCATCGCCGGCAATGCCAAAAAAGATCTTCTGGAATACCGCATATCCATATCCCTGCCGGGGATAATCACGGGAAACGATTACCGTATCAACTGGCCCCAGGGTGTTCCGGTCATCTCGATTCCCTTTGAATCGGAGGCGGGCCCCTTTGCCATCAATGTCTCTATACGGGAGAGTTAAATGCGTATCCAGTCAATCCAGGTTAAAATAGTCTCGGTCATCCTGGTGGTTCTCCTCATCAGCATAGCCCTCTCCATCTCCTTCACCATCACAAACCAGAAGCAGAATCTTCTCGAAGCAGCCCAGCAGACCCTGGCGGTGAACACCCAGGTACTCAACTATACAATCCGCAACATCATGCTCAGCGGAGAGGCGCCCCTGGCAAACCAGACCATGGGAGACCTCAGGAATATGCCGGAATTTCTGGAATACGAAATCTACCGCCGGGACGGCACCACCGCCTTCAGCAATTTTGAAACCCTCGACTTCGTCAACAGCTTCCAGGACAGGGTACAGTTCGCCCCCACTCCCCGGCTTGAAGGAGACATGATTTCCAAACCGGGGTTCAACAATGTCCTCACCTTCAGAACCCCCGTGGTAATTCTGGACGAGGACGCCCAGGAGATGGAGTACTTCTTCCCCATCCTGAACTACGCCGATTGCCGGGTCTGCCACGGAACCGATCATTTCATTCGGGGGATTTCTCATTTCCGCATTTCCCTGGCGGATATCTATGAAAAGGTGGGGACCGCCCAGACCATGCTGACCCGGTTTTTTCTGGCGGTGGGATTTTTCATTTTTATCGGCATCGTGATACTGCTCCGGCGCATCATCATCAATCCGGTACAGAGCATCGGGAAGGTGGTGTCTCTGGTGGGGGCAGGAAACCTGGAGCTTCAGATAGAGATGAAGAAGCAGGATGAGCTGGGGCAGCTGGCGGAACGGATTAACCGGATGATCACGGGCCTGAGGGAGAGGAAGCTTCTGGAGCTTGAAAACACCCGTATCGAAGCGCGGTTGGAAGAGAGCCGGAAGTACCTGGATAATATCAGGGAAGGCCTCCTGCTTCTAAACCCCGACTACACCATCACCGAAGAGTACTCCTTTTACCTGAAAGATCTCTTTGAAAAAGAAAGAATTTCAGGTTTGAGTCTTACCGATTTTATCTACGGCCGGAACAAAGCCACCGAAGAGGAAGCCCGGGACATGGAGCTCTTCCTGGACTTCCTGTTCACCAACAAAACCGCCGCTCTTAGCATGATCATGGAGCTGAATCCCCTCAAGGATAAGCACCTTATCCTGCCCAGTGGAAAGGAAATCATCGTCACCGCCGACTTTCAGCGCATCTCCCGCGGGGGCGAGGTGGAGAACATCATGGTCCTCTTCGAAGACCGAACCGACATCATCCGCACCCAGGAAGAGCTGGAATCGGAGAGGCAGCTGCGGGAATCGGAGCTGGAACAGATTGCGGCGATTCTGAAACTGGGACCCAAGATATTCGAAGATTTTATCGATTCCGCCGAGACGGTTTTGAGGTTTATCAGGGAAAACCGTGATGCCCTCCCGCAGCCGGAGGTTCTTAACAAGGCCTTCCGGGACATTCACAGCCTGAAAGGCACCGCCCGTTACCTGAAGTTCAGCCGGCTTGAACGCACCGCCCACAGCCTGGAAAACCATTTTTCCGCGTTCCGATCCACCGAGAAACCCGGGGAAGAAATTCTGTCCCCCCAGGCGGAAGCCTTCCTGGATGTTCTTGAGGGGGAACTGGATTCGGTGAAAAAAATTCTCCAGCGGTTCAGGCTGTTCGCGGTGGGATCCGCCGCACCCCTGGGAGAAAGGGAGGTTCTCAGGGATCAGCTTAAAGAGATGGTAACCGACCTGGCCCGGGAGCTGGGCAAAGCCGTCGATTTTACCTTTCAGACCGACCTTCAGGAAATCCCGGGGCTGGCAAAGATTCAGCCGTCCCTCTTTCACCTCCTCCGGAACGGCCTGGACCATGGTATTGAAGGCCCCTACGACAGGCTGGAGGCGGGAAAAAGCGAAGAGGCCCGGTTGCGGTTGTCCCTCCGATATGAGGAAGAAACTCTGGTCATTGAAGTGGAGGATGACGGCAGGGGCATCAGCCTGGAGGCGGTAGAGGAAAAGGCGGTGGGGATGGGACTATTGAAACCGGGAAAACACTTTCCCTCCCAGATCCTGAACGCCCTTTTCAAGGCCGGGTTCAGCTCCCGGGAGGAAACCTCCTCCGTCTCCGGCCGGGGGGTGGGGCTTGATGCGGTGAGGGACGATATCCGGACCCTGCAGGGCCAGATAAACGTAAAAACCACCTTCGGGAAAGGGACCACCTTCACACTAACCATTCCCCGGAAAAACCTGGAGGATCTTTCATGAAACTGTTTTATATCGGAGCGGCCACCTTCCTGCTCATTCTACTGACAGGATGCCAGGAATCCCCGGGGGAACCGGACCTTGAACCCCTCTCCCGAAACGAAATCTCCGGGACCCGGCTCTGGCAGAGGATCACCGACGAGAGCGACTACACCGCCTACGGCCAGTGGGCGGGCCACCAGGGTCTCAGACCTGGCCAGTCCCCCCACGGGTCCCTGCACAAGGTCTTTATCAGCAAACCCCTCCACACCGCGGTTCCCCTGGAAGAAGCGGTGGCTCCCGAGGGATCCATCCTGGTCAAGGAGAACTATAACGCCTCCGAAGACCTGGTCAATCTCACCGTCATGGCCAAGGTGAAGGATTACAGCCCTGAAACCGGCGACTGGTTCTGGGCGGCCTTCTCCCCCGATGGCCAGGTGATGGCAGAGGGAAGCCCCGGGGGATGCGTCTCCTGCCATGAAGGGATGAAGCAAAACGACTATATCATCATCAAGAGTATCGACGAACCCCAGGGGGCATTTTGAGCCTGATAAAACGGCTGGCCTCCCTGAAAATCACCTATACTCTCCTTCTTCTTCTGATCCTGGAGCTCATCATTTTTACCGGTCTTCCCGCCGGGACCGGAGGGAACCGCTTCTCCTCTCCCCTGTTCCTTTTCCCCCTGCTTCTCTTTTTTATCAACCTCGGCTCCTGCACCCTCCTTCGGTTGATCCGTTTAAAAAGCTGGGCTCATCCTTCCCGGGCCGGGGCGGACCTGATTCACCTGGGCCTTCTTATTGTCATCCTGGCGGGTCTGTTGACGCCCCTGCTGCGACGGGAAGCCGCCTTCTCCCTGGCGGAGGGAGCCAGCCTGCCCCTCCCCGGAGGAGACCTCTTCAAGGTGACAAACCTCGATTTTTCCACCTACCATGACGGCCGGCCTGAATCCTGGAGCGTCCAGGGCGAATATGGGGGGACACCGGCACTGATTGAGGTGAACCGCCCCCTGAAGGCGAAGGGGCTGCGTCTTTATCTGACAAACTTTGCCACCCGCCCCTTCCTGTTGGTTGAGGAGGAGGGAGTACCGGAAGTACGGGACTTGACCGAAGGGCTGATGATTCAGAATCGGCTGTGGCAGCTGAGGCAGCTCACCCAGGATCCGGAGGGTTGGGCCCTTCTTTTCACCGATGGTGATGATACGGTCTCCCTGAGAACCAAAGACCCCTGGGAGGGGATTCTGCTTAAGGACGTCAGGCTTGCGAATCAGGCCCATTTCCTTCTGGTAAAAAATCCCCTGCGGCCCCTGATTGGGGGGGGATTTATTCTTCTTACCGTCGGCCTGGTCCTGGTACCGGTCGCCAAGGGGAGGCGTTTTTGGCAAGGATAGGTTTGGGAGGCATTCTTTTCGCCCTGGTTCTGGAGTTGCTGTTCAGTATGAAGACCCCTCTCCATCGCAGCAGGGGGGTCCGGGCGATTCTTTCAGTAACCCTGGGGCTTTCGTCGGCGCTGCTGCTGGGGGCTCTGGTCTTCCGGAGCCGGTTCATCGGTTTCCCTGCTTTGACAAACCTGTATGAAGGGCTCCTTTTTTTAACCTCCGCCATTCTGGCGGTTCTCTTCTTTCATACCCTGAATCAGGGGCCCTCTTCTGTAATCAGGGGCGGGTTGCTTCTATCCCTGGTGCTCCTGATTCTGGCATCATCCCCCCTCATCCCCGACACCATCGCCCCCCCCATCCCGGCCCTCCGCTCTTCCTGGCTGGTCCTGCACGTGGCCCTGGCCTTTGTGGGGGAGGCCCTGTTCGCCATCGGCTTTGTCGCCGCAGCCCTCTGGTTTGTCACCGGGGACCCGGAAAAGAAGAACAGCCTGGACCGGCTGGTTTACCGATCCATCCTGGCGGGATATCCCCTGTTCACTATGGGAGCCCTGGTTTTTGGAGCGGTCTGGGCGTCCCATGCCTGGGGCCGGTTCTGGTCCTGGGATCCCAAAGAAACCTGGGCCCTTATTACCTGGCTCACCTACACCCTCTATCTCCATGCCCGCCTGATCTCCCGGCAGAACCCCCGGGTTTGCAACCTGATTGCCCTGGCGGGATTCCTCTTTACCCTGGTTACCTTTCTTGGTGTCAAATATGTCAGCTTCGGAGCCCCCTCTCTCCATTCCTATTAGGCCTGCCATCTGGTATGATTGTTTCATGAGGCGGCGGTGTTAGCAAATCTCTTCGGAAAAATCAGCTCCCAAATCATGCTCTCCATCCTGGGTTGTTCCATCCTCACCGCCGGGCTGGTGGGGGGCTTCAGCCTCTACGAAGGGCGCAACTACATCCGCACCGAAGCGGTGGAAAAGCTGGTGCGCACCGCCGAAGCCCATGCCCACCAGATCAGCGGCATCATCGAAAGCACCGAGAGCTATGTGGCCGCCCTGCAGGGATTTGTCCTTTCCAGCATCGATATCGACGCCTTCCTGAACGATCCGGCCTACATGGAAACCTACGAAAAAGAACTGGACCGGTACGCCCGGCAGCTGAGCCGGCGGACCCAACACGCCATAGGCCTTTACATCACCTTCCATCCCGACCTGACCAGCCGGATCTACGAGGTCTGGTACGCCGACATGACCAACCACGGTATTCTTCAGCGGGTAACCAGCGAACTCTACAGCCAGTACATGGTGATAGAAGAAAACTGGATCTACCCCGAACCATCCCTCTTTACCCCCGACCAGGAGGGCATGGAGTACCTCTACGAGACCATGGAACGGGGTATTCCCATCTGGTTCGACCCCTATGTAGAACTGGGCCTGGACATCACCGCCCTCTCCTACGTGGAGCCTTTGATAGTCCAGGGCCATACCATCGGGGTGGTGGGTATGGACATCGACATAGATAACATCAAACGAATGATCCTGGAGATGCAGGTGTACAACCGGGGCTACGCCTTCCTGTTGAACCTGGACAGGGAGGTGGTGATCCATCCCTTCGAAGACGAAGCCCTGCCCTTCCAGGATCTTCATCTGGCGGGCCGGGAAAGGCTGGAGGATCTGCTGGAACTTTCAGCCTCCGGGGTTCTGGAAAGCGAAGACAGAAAGAACCTTCTCAGCTATGCCACCCTCTCCAACGGCTGGATTCTGGTGCTGGTTCCTCCCTATCAGGAGATTATGCGGCCCATCGTGGGCTTAAGCGGCATGATTATCGTACTGACCCTGACGGCCATCTTCATCGCCGTCCTGGCGGCTTACCACCTCTCCCACCGGTTTTCCGGATCCATGGAAGCCGCCGCCCGGCAGCTCCACTATATGGAACTGGGCGATTTCACCAAAGAGATTCCCCCTGATCTGCTGGACCGGCAGGACGACCTGGGCCACTTTATCAAGTCGGTCCACACCATGCAGCAGATTATCAAAAGCCTGGTCTATCAGCTGGAACCGGAAGAGTCGCTGTTTCGCCAGACCTTTCTGGAAACCCGGAAGGCCACGGACCGGGCGGCCAAAGCCATCGGCCAGCTGGCCCTGGAGGCAGAAAACAAAGAGGAAGACCTGAGGCAGACCCTGGCGAAACTGGCCCTGCTCAACGAAACCCTCCACGACCAGGTGGTGAAGGAGGTGGAGAAAAACCGCCAGAAAGATGCGGCCTTCATCTACCACTCCCGCCAGGCCAAGATGGGTGAAATGCTGGCCAATATAGCCCATCAGTGGCGCCAGCCCCTGAACAACCTCAACCTGAGCCTGAGCAACCTGGAAGACAGTTTTCGATCCGGAGACCTGACCGATGAAGAGTTTCACCAGCGCCTGTCCCGGGCGGAAAAGATCATCATGAATCTCTCCCAGACCATCGACGACTTCCAGAACTACCTGAAACCATCCCGGGAGATAGAACATTTCAGCCTGAAGGACCACACCGCCTTTGCCCTGGAAATCATGGAAGAAAGCCTCAGGTCGGGAAAAATTACCGTTTCCTGGGCGCCGTCGGAGGATCTCCGGGTACCGGGCTACCCCAACGAATACGTGCAGGTCATGACCAACCTGCTCAGCAATGCCCGGGACGCCCTGCAGGAAGTGCCCCCGGTGAAACGCAGAATTCTGATAGAGGTAAGACGCCAAGGTCAATATGCCCGGGTGCGGGTGGAAAACAGCGGCCCGCCCCTCTCCCGGGAGGTGGCGGAGAAGGTGTTCACCGTCCATTTCACCACCAAGGGCAGGAACCGGGGAACGGGCATCGGGCTCACCATGTCCCGGATGATCCTGGAAGAGCATTTCAAGGGAAATTTGACCTTTCAAAACACCCCCGGGGGAGTGGTCTGGATCATCACCCTTCCCCTGACAGCCGAGGAGGATCCGTGAGCCCTTTGAACTTTCCCATGAACCACCGGCTTCTCTACGTGGAAGACGAAGAAGACACCCTGGTAGAGATGCGAACCTTTCTGAAGAGGCGTTTTACCCAGGTGATTGTGGCCCGGACCGGCGAAGAGGCGCTGCTAAAATACGAGGAATTCAGCCCCGATCTTCTCATCACCGACCTGCGGCTCCCGGGCCTTGGGGGACTGGAAGTGATAAAAGAGCTTCGAACCCGGGGATTCCAGGGACCGGTTTTGATTACCTCCGCCGTGGACGACGTGGAAACCATCCTCAGCAGCGTGGATCTGGGGATTAATAAGTACATGCTCAAACCCCTCAACACCCGGGAGCTGGAAGAGGCGCTGCTTAACTTCGGCGGGCAGCTCCATCACGAAGATCTGTCGAACCCCTGGATAGAGGAAGATAAAAGAAAAGAATTCGAAGAAGAACTGTCCCACCGGTTCTCCCGGTTCCTGAAACAGAATGCCGGTAAGGGGCCCGGATCGGTAAAACTCTATTTCTCTGAAAACGGCATTGAGTTAAGGGCCTACGACACCCTTACCCCCTTCGAACAGACCCTGCTTGACCGGGGCCGGAATGAAACCATGGTCGAACAGAACCGGCAGCTCTTCTACCAGCTGAAAAAAGGAGAAATGGAGGGAATAATGCGGGAAGTGACGGGGGCGGCGGTTCACCTCCGGGAGGTGAGAATAGACAGCCTCAACCGCTATGACCTGCTGGGGTTCGTCCTGAACTGACCGGTGCGATAACTTGAGGGGCAAATCAACTATTCAGGTTTTGGCGTTTTATACAGTAAATATGAATTAGTAATTCTGAATGGTGATGAGAATATAGAGAATATTTGATCCAACAGGTTCTGTTGGATCAAATATTACCTTAAAAAAACCGCCAAAACTGGTCCATAAATCCAATTTTGATGAAGGGCTTCTATTATTTGGTAAAACGAAGATGTAGAGGATGGGTGCCAGCGCGATTTTCCCTGAGCGCAGGTGCCTATCCTCGAGAATCTTCGTTTTACTTGAGCAATACCTTCATCAAAATTGGAATTTTTGGGTGCAAATATACATTATTGACTCTTCAAACTTAGTCAAGTAGACTAAGATTATGAAGACCGTAAACACTCATGAAGCAAAAACCCACCTTTCCCGAATTCTGGAAGACGTAGAAAAGGGGGAAATTTACATAATAAGCCGGAACGGGGTGCCTGTAGCAGAGCTCCGAAAGCGTTCGGACCAGCCCCGGAGTAAAACAGATCCAGTCCTTTCTCAGTTGAAGATCCACTACGACCCTTTGGAGGAGCTGGATGAGGATGAGTGGGGTGACATGGAATGATCATTCTTGATACCTGTGCGGTCCTCTGGCTTGCGGAAGGTTCACCCAGGCTTTCACCCAAAACAGTGGCCCTCATCGACAGAGAGGCTGTGGTTGCCGTCTCCTCGATAAGTGCCTTTGAAGTTGCTTTAAAATATAGAAGGGGCAAACTGTCCCTTCCTATGCCTCCCGAGGAGTGGTGGCTTCGGTTCACCAACCATCACCGGATTGATGTGATAGACCTAAGCCCCGAGCTTGTCATGGGAGCCACCAAGCTTCCTCACATCCATAAAGACCCGGCGGATCGCTTTATTATCGCCACAGCCCTGGCTCATAACAGCCCGGTGGTGACCGCAGACCGCCGCTTCACAGAATACGGCGTCAGGGTGCTGCTCTGACGGAGCTTCCCGCCTCCTCGGCCTCCTTCCGCGCCAGTTCCCGGCGGGCGTAACACTTCTCGGCGAACATGGCCATTTCCGCCTCCAGGTTCGGCAGTTCCGAATCACCGAACACACCGGTCATGTAGGGAATGATCTTCCGCGAAGTCTGGGTTTCAATGGTACGCTGCTTGTCCACCAGGGCCTTGATCTTGGCGGCGGCCACACACTCCTGCATGCAGCCGAAGGGCTCCAGCTGGTAAACTCCGCACAGGTCCTCGGGGTTGGTGGTCATGAAATAGTAGGAGGTTCCGATGGAGATCCCCGCCTCACCCTTGATGCGGATATCGAAGATAGAGTTTTCCCTCAGATAATCGTATACCTCGATGGGCCGTTTCTGTGCCCTGGCGGCCAGATGTTCCCTGAAGGGTTTCATGAATTTCTTCTCCACCGTATGCATGTAGAGGCCCTTGACGGCGGAGACAAACCACTGGGAGTAACGGTGCTCTTTCCAGAATGCGGCCCGCTGCATCTTATTGTTGTACTCCAGCATATCGGCGATAAGACGGGGCACAACCTCCAGTTTCTGGGCCTCCAGCATACGAATCGAATATTCATTGGACTGCTCGTGGCTGCGGACAAAGATCTCGCCGAACATTCCCACCTTGGGATAGCTTTCATTTATCACCGGAATGGTTTTGGCAGCCTCGGCGGCACGATGCATGAAGGCGGTCATCTCCTTGAAGCTGCTGCCGCGTTCGATGATATCGATCAATTCCTCATGCAATGCCTGGAAGACGCGGTCGGTTTCGCCGGGGGTCTGCTCATAGGGCCGGGTGCGCAGCCGGGCGTTCAGAAGGATATCCGCCGCCAGCTGAGACTTGGCCAGGCCCTTGCGGATCTGAACCAGGGTTTTGGCGGGGACCGGGATGTTCTCCCAGTCCAGGTAGGCCGCGGGATTGATGATCGGCAGGTCGGTGAAGCCGCAGAGATTCAGAAAGTACCGGGTAATAATGTGATACTGACCGAACCGGCAGGGGCCGCCGGCCATGGGGATCATCAGGGCCAGCTGGGTGTTGGGATCGTAGCCCTCCCTCTGTTTCTGGTAGATCCAGGCCATGGCGTCCCCGAAGACGATGTGCATGGGCAGGCAGTTGTTGGTGATCAGGTACTTGCGGGCGTAGAATTCGGTCTCGGCGGTCTTGGTGGGCATGACCTCGGCCCGGTAGCCCACGGAACGGAAAACCGCCGCCGCGGTCTCGCAGTTCTCCAGACCCATGTTGGGGATTCCCAGAATACGTCCCTTGAAATCCGCGGGGGCCGGGGAATGGGACTGCAGGTCCTCCAGGGTCACCTCCCGGGGTACATGGTTTTTGACCACCTCGTAGTTGGCCATGGTACGGGTGCCGAACTGGGCGTTGCTGTTGTGCCCATCGGTCTGCAGGGTCAGGTAGGGTTTTTCCGCCTTGTTGAAGATCTCGGTCTCATGATACGAAAGCATCGCATCGGGGCCGCAGTTAAAATTGGTTTCCCGCACCCCGTAGAACTGCGGATCCAGGGCGGTCATAAGGCTGTAGCGCACCATCTCCCGACCCTGGAACCAGTACATATGGTGGACGATATTTTCAAAGTCATGCCGGGGCTGTTCCAGAAAGAAGGCCGGTATAAAATGCAGGCCATTAACCGAGAAGAGTTCATGGATCTTTGAGCTGGCTTTGTCGTCGAACACAGTGTATCCGCGGCCTATGCCGATGAATATTTTCTCGTTTTTAGCCTTGAGCTTTTCTACAATCTGTTTCCCTTCGGCGTAGATGGCGGCATTGAACTCATTCTGAAGCTGATTGGAACGCTGAACCGCCTGGCGCAGCCGGCTTTTTTTGAGGCGAACCTTTCCGAGGTTGTTTCTGAAAGCCCGCTTCATGTCGATCCAGAAATCATCTTCCAGTTTGTAGACCGGATCATCGAACATCAGCAGGGGAAGCAGGGCGTCTTCGGCATCGATCTTTACCGATTCCTTGGCGGAGAATCCGGCTCCCGAGACGTAGGGGCAGGTCTTGGACTGATTCTGCGGCGCCTTCTCCTCGCCGCTGCCCAGATAGTTGACCAGAAGCATCTTGTCGATGCCGGGGCGAAGGAACTGTTTCAGGTACATCACATGGCCGTTCTGCAGCTTGGAAGGAAAGCACGCCTCGGAGTGGGAGCAGGAAATCCCCATGTTGGCGATTTCGTCGTCCGATTCGGGGGACACCACCACTTTGAAACCCAGCTGGTGAAACAATGAGGTGTAGAAGATGGCCCTCTGGTTTAGAAAATGCAAGGACCGGGGAATCAGGACGCGGGGCCCATCGGAAGGTTCAAGCTGGTGAGGCAGTACGGCGTACCGGGCGAGGGCCGCATCGAGGCGTTTTTTGTAGCGGCCCACGTAATCGGGCGAACGCTTGACCGCCGACTCGGTGTTGCCTTTGGGGCAGAGCCCGCCGGAGAAAATTTCCTCCTGCCCCAGGGTGTAGACCTGCAGCCTGCAGTCGCGAACCCCACAGCTGTTTTCGATCAGGGTCGAGCAGGTCTGGACTCGCTTCTTGTAAACGATATCGGCGATGTCCAGCCCCCTGAAGCGGCAGACCGGTTTGTCTCCCCGCCGCCGGATCGCTGCCACCTGGTTCCAGGCTACGATGGCCGCACCCATGGCGCCGAAGAGTTGACGGTGCGGGAAGGCATGGATCTCCATGCCGGTGTGCAGGGCCAGGGCGGCCAGGCAGGCCATACCCTTGAAGGGGCCGCCCTGGGCTGAGGCAAAACTGCCGAAGGTTTCACTGCCGACGAACTTGTTGGCATACCCCCCCATAAAACCGTGGGCAATGGACGCCGCAATCTCTTCCCGGGGGAAGTTCAATGAAAGCAGCTTGAGTACACCGGCTTCGGTGAAGATGGCGCACATCTCATCGGTCACCGGGGTCTTCCTGGCGGCCAGAGCAGAGGCGGAAAAAGTTTCAAAATCGAAACCCAGCATGTCGAGCATATTCTTCATGGACTGGCCGGTACCGGCCATGCATGAGAGGTTCATCTTGGCCTTCTTCACCGTACCGTCGGGGTTGAACACCGTGAACTTGGCATCCTGCCCGCCGCACTCAAAGATGGTGTCAACCCGGGCGTTAAAGTGTTTCACCCCGTTGGCATGGCAGGTAATCTCATCTTTGACGAAATCGGCGCCGCCGCCGCCGGCATCGATGGAGAAATCGGTAAACAGCCGGTGATAGAACTGGCCGGACGAACCGGTATAGGCAATGCCTTCAATTATCAGCTTGTCACCCAGCTGCTCCCGCAGTTCATTAAAGATCTTCTGGGCCGTCTCCAGGGGACGGCCATCGGTATCGCGGCATATCTCGGCCACGATCTGCAGGTCCGAAGCAGTGGCAATCAGCGCCTTGGTGGTGGTTGAGCCGCCATCGACTCCGATAACCACCGGAGTAGGGCCGGTGAGTCTCTTATAAATAACCAGGCCGGTTTCACTGCGGGAGACCGCCGGTTCTTCGGGGTAATCATGGACGCGTTCGAGGTAGTCCGACAGGGCCGGTGCATACTTGATCTCTTTTTTCTGGGCTTCCTTAACCGAATCCAGCCGTGACGGGTCGAAAACCGATTGCAGGTTCCCCCGGGCGGCTTTGACGGCAGCGCCGGCGGCGCCGGTTTTGTCGAAGTGGGCCGGCCGAACCAGGTTAAGACCCAGCTCCTCCGAGAACAGCTTCACCAGCATGTCGTTGGCAAAGATACCGCCGCTGGCAATGGCGATGCGGCTGCTGTCGATGGTGCGGGTGCCGATCACATCGCTTTTGTAGTTCTTGGCGATGCGCCTGTACATTCCTTTCAGAATGTTCTTGATCTGTTCGCCGGAGTTCTGCATGTGAATCATGTCGGACTGAATGATCACCCCGCAGCGTCCGCCCACATCCAGATCCTTGTCACTGTCGCTGATTACCGCCAGGGCGGCCTTGTGCATCGCCTCGGTCTGCTGCTGCAGTTTGCGGCGGTTACGTACGGTGATCGCCAGTCGTTCCTGATCGCTGCTGCGGTCCGACGGAAACTCCAGGGTTACCGGAGTTTCATCGGCAAAAAAACGGCGCACCTGCTTACCGATCAGGATACCGCTGCCGCCTCCGCATTTGGTGCCGGTGCCGTGATCGGTTACCACCGCCGCCCCTCCGGTTACTTCAGAGGATTCGCATTCGAAAAAATAGGGGTCCTTGCTTCCCACATGGATAATATAGCTGGCCTCCGGCGCCAGAGCCTCGACTCCCTGAGAAATGGCAATGGTGTCGAAATAAAACGGGCAGTCCGAGACTTCAGCCACCAGCTTTCCGGACAAGCCGGTAAAGGCACAGGCGGCAATGCGGTCCCGGCCCAGTTCCGCTTCCGCCGTCTCGTAGGCTTCGCGGACCGCATCCAGGGGATTACCGAAATGCATCAGCGGTTCACCGGCGTAAATCAGTTTGCCTGCGGCGTCCACGGCGACGGCGTAAACCGTATCGGAACCTATGTCCATCCCCAGCCAGCAGGACCGGGAGGGTTTCCCTGTATTACTCATATCTCTCTCCATTGTTTGATTTATTATGGCCGGTCAGGCCAGGCCGATGAAAACCACACCGGTGCAGATACAGGCCATGCCGATCAGCTTGAAGGCCGTAATCGGTTCAGCCAGGAAAAGGGCGGACAGCACGATGACCGCCACGTAAACCACGCTTGATGAGGGATAGGCGATGCTCAACGGCATTATCTGCAGCACATTCAGCCAGATAACAAAGCCCAGGATGTAGCAGAATCCCCCTACAACTATATGCGGCGACGTCAAGGCCGCGCTGATTCCGAGTGTTTCCAGGCCGCTGACCCCTTTTTTCATCAATACCTGGCCGGCGGCGGTGCACGAGACGGTGGCCAGCAGCATGGCGATCCCCTTGATTGTCATTGATTCCTCCGTTTGTATTCTATAACCGGTTCTGCTTATACGGCCGCATTCGCTTTTCGGCCCTGATGCGGTCAGTAGCTTCCGGTGGAACCGGAAAACCCCTGACTGCGCAGTTCGCGGGCCTCCGTCTTCAGGAGTTCCAGTCCCCTGCTGCGGTAGCTGAGTCGATAAGCCTCGCGGGCCCCCTGGCGGTCACCCAGAATATCCAGCAGCTTACCCATCTCCAGAGCGGCTTCTGTGGCGGAAAAGCCGTTGAAGTCGGGATGACCCAGGGCCTGTTGATACAGGGCCACGGCGCCCCGGTAGTCACCGGCGGCATTAAGGCGGTTGCCCCGCATCTGCAGGAGCCTGGCTTCCCATTTTCCGCTGAGGGAACCGGAAAGGTGTTGAGCGTTAAGGCTGGTTAACAGCTGGTCAGCGGAGGCCAAGTCACCCTCCCGCAGCAACAGATCGATAAAGTAAAAGCGGGCCGTCAGGTTCCCGGGATAGTCCTGAAGAAAATCCTTGACCGTATCCATGGCGACCCGGTAGTCATGTTCCACGTAAATATTGGCACTGATGTACATGATCGCCGCCTCGGGCTGCATCAAGCCTCCCTGTTTGACCGTCTGCAGAATATGAGAAATACCGGCTTCACGATCGGGCGTAAAATTCAGAGGGGCCAGAAACAGCTTAAGGTGAGGAGGAACCAGGGCAGTGGAGTAGTCCTGATCGCCCAGAATGTAGGGCAGATCGGGGTTGGCATACCCGGCATCACGCAATGCCAGGGCACTGCGACGGGCCCGGACGGCGTGTCGAACCGATCGGACCCAGCTGCCGTCCAAGGCACAGGTCTTCATATAATAGTAATCCACCAGACATTGAAAGAACTCAAGGGTAAGAGGGTCATCCCCGGAGGGAGCCGGGGAGGCGGTGGAACCCAGGCGTTGTTCGGCTTCCTCCAGGGCTTGATACATCCGGGTAAAGTTATCTTCATCCGGGTTTTGGTTAATCAGAAGAAAACGGTAGATAACAGCGGCGATCTGGTTCAGGGGGCTGCCGGGGGAGTGTTGCCGGTATTGTGCGAGCAAGCGGGAGGCTGACTCAAAATCAAAGTTATAAGCATGCCTGATGGCCTGTTCAATCTGGGGATTCATGGAGGCGGCGACGGAAGCCGGAAGCATAAGCCCCAACAGCAGAAGCAAGGGTGCCGCCTTGATGGCGCCGATTGAGCCCATTAATCGCCTTACTGTTGCCACTTACGCCTTCTTCATCCAGTCGGTGGTAATTTTAATTCCCTGCTCCAGGGTGATGCCGGGCACGTAGCCGTCACGCTGCGCCTTGCTGATGTCATAGAAGTAAACGCTTCGGGACATTCCATCGATTATATCCGTGGTCACCAGAGGTGTAAAATGGAAGAGCTTGCCGGTTTGCTCAAACAACCTGGCCAGCCCGTAGGCAAAACGGTAGGGAATGTGGATAATGCATTTATTAACACCAAAGGCCTCCCGGAGGGACATTAAAATATCATTAAATTTTACCGGCGCCCCATCGGCCAGCAGATAGGTATGGATGCCGCTGTTGTGCTTCTCCGACAGGTCAACCATACCGAGGGCGAGATTCTCGACACAGCTGAGGGGAAAGAAGTTTTCACCGGAACCAACAATGACGGTGGTCTTTTTTCGCAGGTTGTTAAACAGGATATATGAGCTGGTGATCCGGTTCATCCGGGGCCCGAAAAAAGGGGGCAGTCGGAAGAAGAAGCAGGTAATCCTGCCGGCGGCCAGTTCGGTCAGCCTCTTTTCGGCTTCCAGCTTGGTGCGGCCGTAATCGGTGACAGGCTCACAGGGGGTGTCCTCGGTCATGGGCCGTTCGGGGGATCCAACGGGACCCATGGCCGCCATGGAGCTGGGAAAAACGAAGGCGGCGGCCTTTTTTTCAATTGCTGTCCGGCATATCTCGACCGCCGCGTCAACATTCATTTCATAGAACTGTTCTTTGGTAACTTTGGCCTTGCCAAGATAGGCCGCCAGATGAAAAACATGGTCCCCAGCCTGCAGGTGTGGGGCAACGGTGGCGGGGTTCAGGACGTCGCAGGTTATAACCGGGATGCCCAGTTTATCCATCTGGCTCCGGTCACAGCCGGCGCGGTCCAGGCAGACTACCTGGTAATTCTTTTTAATCAAGTGCTCAATAATGCAGGAGCCTAAAAAACCGGCACCTCCTGTTACGACTGCTCTCATTGTACTCGCTCCTGTTGTGAGGCCCGCTGCTGGCGGGCCAGGTAGTCAAGGGCCATATCCTGAAACGTTTCCTTCAGACTGTAGCGGGGCTCCCATGCCAGCCGCTCACGCGCCTTGGCGGTATCAAAGTATCGAAAGGTAAAGCCCATATCAAAAATCTCGCTGGTGATCCCGGGTGGACGGAGCGACACGGTTTCCATGAGAGAGATAATCGGCATCAGCAAGCGTCCGACCAACGGAGAAAAGGTACGCGGCGGCGGGCTCACCTTCAGGGCCTCTGCGATGGTGATGATCAGTTCGCGGTGGCTGTAGTTGCCCCCGGCCAGTATGTACTGCTCCCCGTTTTCCCCTTTCCGGGCGATGGCCAGCAGGCCGTCGGCGGCGTCCCGGACATCGATACAGGCCAGTCCGCCCGGCATCATGGCCGGCAGTTTCTGGTTCTGGATCGACCCCAGCAGGGGCAGAGTCTTTTCATCGCCGGGGCCATAGATCGAACAGATGTTGGCGATGCGCGCCGGCACCCCCCCGGCCACAGCCTGGTGAACCACCTGTTCAGAGCGGTGTTTGGACAGGGCATAGATATACTTGCCCGCCCGTGACCAGTCGAACTGCAGGTTCTCATCCCCCGGCCGATCCGCCAGACCGGTGTACCCCAAAGCTGCGGTGGAGCTGACGTGGATCAGCAAAGCCACCTTGTGTTGCCGGCACAGCTCAATGATGTTTTGTGTACCCTGGACATTCTGTTCCATTAACGAGGCACGGTCCTTGCGCCAGAAGGAGACCATGGCGGCGCAGTGAAATACCGTATCGACCCCGTGAAAGGCTTCCTGCTGGCCGTCCAGGTTCAACAGGTCGGTATCGTACCAGACCTTGATCCTGGAATCGGCAAGGGCCGCAGCCAGGCCGGGGTGAAAAACCGGACGCTGGCGGCGTGCGGCGACACGGATTTCTGCTTCGGGATTGTCCCGAAGCAGGGCGGCGCACAAATACTGCCCGAGGAAGCCCAGGCCGCCGGTGACAAGAATTTTATTCATTAAATGATTATAGTTTGAGTTGGGAAAGAAAGAAAGTAAGAAATATTGAAAGGACTGAAGAGTCAATTTTCCTTGCCCCGCCCCGACTTTCGTGATATCATGAACCAGTTCTTCCGGATAGGGCAACCAAGGCCGGAGGGGTTTTCACAGCACGATACCCGCCACCGCAATCCGGTGCTTTATCAAAGAGGGCTTTTTGGCTCGGCTTTACAAGGCTGGTTTGGAGTTTACGACTCCGGACCGGCCTTTTTTTATTTTGATGGAATTTCAAAAATCAGAGGTTTTTAAAATTCCATCCTTAACATGCGTGAAGAAAAATTGTCAAGTCATTACAGTGTAATAAAATACAAGGTAATTGACGATTTTTCTTCGAAGCCAATTTCAAAAATCACCGATTTTTGAAATTGGCTCATTTTAAGAGGAGGAAACGATGAAAAAGGCGAATTTTAGAATTCTCACAGCCCTGGCATTGGCGGCCCTGCTTATGGTGGGCTGTACCACACCGGGCAGGCAGGCTCCGGGGCATGGAAAACTGGGGATGGAACTGTATGAGTCGTACCTTGAAAAGGCCGATGTGGATTACGCCTACGAGGTGGCCATGAAACTGGTGGAAACTCCGGAGTTTTTCACCTCCCCCCTGGGAGGCCGGAACGCCGGCAGCGATGCCGAACATCTGACGGCGCAATTTCTCAAAGGCGAAATGGAGCGGATCGGGCTGAAGAATGTCACCCTGGATGCCTTCCCGGTGGATACCTGGCAGTTCAACGGCGCCGAACTGGAGGTACTTGATGCGGCAGGGGAGAAAAGGGTCCTGCACCCCTATTCCTATGCGGCGGGAACCACCGCCCCCGATGGGATCACCGCCGAACTGCTCTACCTGGGTGACGGCACCATGTACGACTATGACGGCGTAGATGCGGAAGGCAAGATTATCCTGGTAGATATCGACCAGAGAGCGAACTGGTGGGTCACCTACCCCACCCTGGAAGCCCACTTTCAGGGCGCCGCGGCGATCATCAACAGCAACGTAGGCGGCTTTGCCCAGCTGAACGAAGACACCATGAACTGCCAGGACATGTGCGGCCCCGCCTTCATCCCCTCCCTGAACATCAGCCAGAACGATGCCGCCTACCTGAAGGGGCTTCTGGCGGAAGGACCGGTGACGGTCAAACTGACGGTGGACAATATCGTCGAAGAAGGCGGCACCAGCTATAACGTGGTGGGCTCCATCCCGGGACGGAACCCCGATGAGATGGTGGCCGTGGGAACCCACTATGACGTTCACTTCACGGGATTTCAGGATAACACCATCGCCGTGGGCCTCACCCTGGCCATCGCCAAGGGCCTGATCGACAGCGGCTACCAGCCAGAGAGAACCCTGGTCTTCATCCTCCATGGAGCCGAGGAGTGGGGTGCCATCGATTCCTACTACGACTGGTCCATCGGTGCCTGGAATCAGGTGAACCGGGTCCGGCCCGACTGGGTGGGCAAAACCCTGGCCTACATCAATTTCGAGCTTCCCGCCGTGGAATTCAGCGACACCGTCCGAACCGATACGCCCCCCGAACTCTTCACCATGATGAAGAAGTTTGTCGCCGGCGGCGCTCCCGAGCCGGTGGATTGCTACCCCGGCGGGGTTATCACCGAAGGATACGCCCAGTATACCTATTCCGATGACTTCTCCTACACCAAAGCGGGTATCCCCGCCATGGTCAACGGCTTCCTCCTGACCCCCGACGGCGAGGATGTGTGGCCCTTCTACTACACCACCTACCACACCAACTTCGACCTCCCCGACACCTACAACGAAGCGGTGCTGGATTTCAACCTGAGATTCTATGGCTCCCTGGCCATGGCTTTTGATCAGACCCCGGCCCTGGAGCTCGACTTCCAAGCCCAGTACGAGCGAATCAGCGATGCCGTAGACGAAGAACTCTGCCGGGACGCTGGAGCGGACTATGACGCCTTCCTGATTGCACTGGAAGGTATGGGAGCCGCCGCCGGCAAAGCCCACGCCAGAGTCAGTGCCCTCAACGAAGAATACGCCCGGATGCTGGCCTACGATGATTCACCGGAAGCCAGAGAGAGTTTTTGGGCCAGGGGCCAAAAAATCACCGCCGCCCAGCTGGAAGCCTTCCGGGTGGCCCAGGAGAAATTTCTGCGTCTGAGCCTGGAATCGCCCATTGTGGGCCCTGAGTTTTTCCAGGAGAACATCAGCCTCCTGACCGCTTCGGTGGAAGAATTGAAAAACGGCAACGTGGATTATGTGATCGACGAGCTGCTCTGGCAGGTGAACGGCATTGAGGAGTGGTATAACTACTACTTCAGCCGGGAGACCATCGATTATCTGAACAACCAGGTCCACGGCCCCGAGAACGCGGGCAACCAGTTCTGGGGAACCGGCATGCGGCTGCCCGCGGTGTCTCTTTACGACGTAACCCAGAGCCTCATGGAGGCATACGGTTCCGAAGGGGTTTCTTTTGCCGACGAAATTGCGGTGATGGAAGGAGAAATTGCCAGTCAGAAAGCGGAACTCAAAAGCTACCTGGCGGGGCTGACCAGGGACCTTAGAGAATTTACCGGCTTTCTCGAAGAAATCCGGTAACCGGTTTATTACCAAAGACCTCCGGCGGGTGGGGAGGTCCGGCCCGCCGGGCCATCAAAAAAGGGGGCGCCGAAATCAATACCGGCGTCCCCGTTCTTTTCACCCTTATCTTTATCTCTGAAAGGGCAGTTCCACCTCATAGGGAGCGCCGCCGCCCTTGACGATGACCATCCTGAGGTTCATGTTGGTCAGGAACCTGATTTACCAGACATATTCCCATTTATCCCATTAAAACAGGAAATAACCCCAATTTTATTCGTTTTAGAAAAATTTATCACCACTAACCGCAGGGGTGTTATAGAATGAGGATGCACTTTCCCCAAGGGGAAAACAGTATTATTTTAAGGAGCATAGTATGGAAACGTACGGAATCTGGGGACTCATCCCTCCCCTCCTGACCATCGTCCTGGCCCTGGTGACCAAGGATGTGGTGATCGCCCTTTTTCTGGGCATCCTGTCCGGTACTCTGATGCTGGCGGGAGGAAATCCTGTGGTCGCGCTGGTGACCCTCAGCGACATCCTGGCAGACTCCCTCAATGACGGCTGGAACCTGAGGATTTTCCTCTTCACCGCCCTGATGGGTGTCCTGGTGGGAATGCTTGCCAAGACCGGTTCGGCTTACGCCTTCGGAAACTGGGCTTCCAAGCGGATAAAAACCAAGGTGGGTGCCCTCCTGTTCACATGGTTTTTCGGAATCCTTATTTTTATCGATGACTATTTCAACTCCCTGACCATCGGAACGGTTATGAAGCCCCTCACCGATCAGAATAAGGTTTCCCGGGCTAAATTGGCCTACATCCTGGACTCCACCGCCGCGCCGGTGGTCATCATGGCCCCTGTCTCCACCTGGGTGGTCTACGTCATGTCGGTTATCAAAGATTCCGATGGATTTTCCACCCTGGGGATCAGTGAAATGGGATACTTTATCCGGGTTATCCCCTTCAACCTTTACGCCATTTTCGCCGTCCTGATGGTAGGATTCATCACCCTCACCAAGAAAGACTTCGGTCCCATGCTGCGGTCCGAACGCCGGGCTGAGAAAGGCATCGGCCTTTTTGACGAAGAAAAATTCGGCGCCGTGGCAGGAAAAGTGGAAGAAAAGTATGACGACAAGTTCCTCGCCGGCGCCAAGCCCTACGACATGCTGGTTCCCATCATCCTGCTGATCGTCCTCTGTTTTGTCATGTTCCCCGTCACTTCCTGGATGGGACGCGGCTATGGAGACGACTTCGGATCCTTCAGTGAGAACGTGGCTCAGGTTTCCCTGGGAACAGCCTTCAACGATTCCGACGCTTCCCGGGCCATGATGGACGCCACCATCATCACCCTGCTGCTGTCTTATATTTACTTCGTCGTCCGGAAACGGCTCACCATCCGCACCGCCGGGGAAGCCATTGTAGACGGCCTGAAATCGATGGTTCCCGCCCTGATGATTCTGGTGATGGCCTGGGGTATCGGCGGTCTGATCAAGTCCAGCCCCGATGAAGGAGGCCTGGGTCTGACCACCTACCTCTCCAACGTCATGGTGGACGGCGGATTCCCCCTGGCCCTGCTGCCGGTGGTGGTGTTCCTCATCGCCTGTCTGCTTTCCTTCTCCACTGGAACCAGCTGGGGAACCTTTGCCATCATGATCCCCCTGACCATGCCCATCGCGGTTGGTCTGGGTGAAGCGGCGGGCCTGGCCGGAGACGCCCTCATGGCCGCCACCCTTGTCCCCATCGGGGCCATCCTGGGCGGTGCCATCTTCGGTGACCACTCATCGCCCATTTCGGATACCACCGTACTCTCCTCCACGGGAGCAGGGGTTCCTCACCTGGAGCACGTGGCCACCCAGGTCCCCTACGCCGTTTTTGTGGCGGTCTGTGCCCTTTTCGGCCACCTGATTGCGGGCCTCACCCGCAGCGCCATTGCGGGACTCCTGGTAACCGCCGCCCTCTTCGTGGCAGGAACCTACATCATTCCCAAATTCTGGGGAGAAAAAGAGTAATTTATTCTCAACTGTGATTTGATTTTAAGACCGCCCGGAACCTTCCGGGCGGTCTTTTATGTGGCGACGGCCGCTGCGACGGTCAGTGATAATACCGGGCCAGGGTCACCAGATCGTCTCCGGTCAGCCGGAACACTTTCCAGTCATCCTGAGACTGTGCCCCCAGGTTCCTGTAAAAGCCGATGGCCGGTTCATTCCAGTCCAGGCAGGCCCATTCGAGACGGCCGCAGTCCCGCTCCCGAACCAGCTGGGCCAGCCGGGAAAGGAGAGCCTTGCCGATCCCACGGCCCCGCCATTCGGGGCGGACAAAAAGATCTTCCAGATAGATTCCCGCTTTCCCCAGAAAAGTGGAGTAATTGTGAAAAAAGAGGGCAAACCCCGCCGGAACACCCCCGGCTTCGGCGATAAGCACCTCCGCCCGTTTCTCACCGAAGATGGTGCGGCGAAGCTGCTCTTCCGTTGCACGGATCTCCTCCTCAAGCTTTTCGTACTCCGCCAGTTCTCTGATGAAAGCAAGAATCAGGGGCACATCACCGGGGGTGGCAAAACGGATTTCCAAAGGGTCTTTCTGTGTTTCCATCCTTCCATTATTCCCATCACCGGGATGAAGGGCAAGAGGCTGGAGGCCGGGGCAGGGGAAGGTTTTCAGGCTGCCGTTATGCGGGGCACCCGGCGGGCAATCTGGGTGGTGATCTCGTAGTTGATGGTTCCCAGGGTTTCGGCCATCTCGTCGGCGGTAATCTCCTCTGTCCCCTGGTTACCCACTAAAACAGCCTCATCACCCTGCCGCACCCGGCCTCTCAGGGCGGTGACATCCACCACGCATTGATCCATACAGATCCGTCCCACCTGAGGACAGCGAACGCCGCCAATAAGAACATCCATCTTTCCGCTGAGCAGCCGCATCAGGCCGTCTCCATAACCCACGGGAAGGGAGGCGATCAGCGAGGGTATCCCGGTAACGAAGGTATGGCCGTAACTCAGGCCCGTGCCGGCAGGAACCTCCTTGAGCTGGGTGATTTGGGTGGACCAGGTTAAAACGGGCTTCAGTTCCTCCGTCCGGGGATTCACCACCGTGGGGGAGGGCTTCAGACCGTAGATCGAAATGCCGGGGCGGCAAAGATCCAGGTGAGATTCAGGGAGATCGAAGAGGGCGGCGCTGTTGGCGGCGTGGAACAGGGGAATATCCAGGGGTTTAAGCTTCGCCCTGATTTGCAGAAACCTCTTCAGCTGGGCCTGGGAGTAAGCCTTGTCCGCCTCATCGGCCCGGGGGAAGTGGGTCATCACGGAAGCGACGGTGACCCCCTCCCGAGACAAAGCCCGGCGCACCATCGCTTCTGCCTCCTCCTCGGGAAACCCCACCCGGCCCATGCCGGTGTCGATTTTCAGGTGGATCCGGATCCGCCGTTTCTGCTTTACCCCCTCCCGGGAGAGGGCTTCCAGCTGGGCCGGGGTGCAGACTACGGGCTCCCATCCCCGGGAGGCCATCTCCGGCGCGCCCCCCCCCAGGTCGGGGGAAAGGATCACAAACCGGGCCTCCAGCCCCGCGGCCTCGAGCTCCGCCGCCTCGGCGGCGTGGGCCACACAGAGGGTGGTATACCCGGTCTCGATGAGCCGCCGGGCCACCTCCACTGCACCGTGGCCGTAACCGTTGGCCTTCACCGCCGGCCAGAGGGGCCGCCCCCCCGCCAGATCCCGAAGAAGCCTCATGTTATGGTCCAGACGGGAGAGAGACAGAGTAACTCGGGTCAAAGGCATCATGTCCATCTTCATCTTATCGGCTCCCGGGGGTTTTTTATTCACCGCCCTTCTCGCAGGGACGGTCTTGGCTGGGGATACTCCCTTTATCGGGCTTCCTCTTCCAGAATACGCCTTACTTCGTCTTCTGCCAACCGGGTTTCATCCGCCAGGTAGGTGTAATCGTCCGGTTCCAGAGAGGCCAGGTCCCCCGCCTGTTCCAGGGCGTTTCGCAGGTAGGAACGGCGGAGCCGCCACAGATCCACCTCCTTCACCCTTATCTGGCCGGGATGCCCGGGGATGACGATGGCCGCCCCTGGGCGGTTCTCTTCGGGGTTTCCCCTGCGGATCTCCACCCCCATCCTCCGGGCCAGGCTCAGCTGAGCCATGGGATGCTTTCCCGCCCCGGTATACTCGGTCTCCTGGACCACAATCACCTCTTCCCGGTCCATTTCCTGGGCCAGGGCGAAGGCGGCCGCCAGGGAGGTGTTTCCGGCAGGACCCCGTTCCAGCCCCTCAACCTCCGCCAGGGCCTGGGTGATGTAAAACACTTCTCCCTGGGTGACCGTGACAAACCTGTCGAGATAACGCAAGGGCCGGGCGGCGCTGCGGGGCACATCGGACCGGTCGGGCCAGGTGGAAAAAGGGATGGAGAACCCGGTGTGGCCGGTGGTGAAGGATTTCCGGTTAAAGTCCCGGTCCGACGCCATGTGCAGCCCCGCAAGATCGACGCTGGCGCCGATGATTTGCGTCTCCCCCGCCCCGGCTTTCCGAAGACCCCGGGCGGTGCCGGTGACGTTGCCGCCGCCGGCATGGGTGGCCACCACCACATCGGGAAACCGGCCGGTTCTTTCCCGGGTCTGCAGGGCCAGCTCCCAGCCCAGGGTTTCTATGCCCAGGATGGAATAAGGGGTATAGAGGGAGGCGTTAAAATAGCCCGTCTCGGTGAGAGCCAGAAGAAACTGGTAGAAAAGCTCGGGACCCACCGAGAGCCTCAGCACCTCTGCCCCGCAGGCTTCACAGGCCCGGGTCTTCTCGGCGATCTCGGGCTGCTCGATCCCCCGGCTGTCAAAAGCCTCCTGGACGATCACCGCCCCCAGGCCGTATTTGGCGGCCTGACTGGCCACGGCGGCGCCGTAGTTGCCGCTGGATGCGGCGGCAATGCCGGGGTATCCCCGTTTTTTCGCCTCAAAGGCGGAGAGGGAGGCCCGACGGTCCTTGAAGGACCCCGAGGGATTGGCCGCCTCATCCTTGATAAAAATCCTGGCCCCCATTCCGGGACTTCCCGCCCGTCGGGCGCAAATCCGCGCCGCCGCGGTGAGGTTTTTCAGCTCCACCAGAGGGGTGTTCCCCACGGCGGTTTCTCTTTGGATGGCCGCTATGTCTTCCACGGCGTAGCCCGTGTCGGAAAGCATTTTTTCAAAGTCAAAGGCGATTTTCCCGTAACTGTAGGCATCGTAATCGATGCCCACGGCCTTCCTCATGATCTCGGCCTTCCGGGACATCATATCCAAATATCGGTCTTTACCAGTCATGGGCGGCCTCCGCTTCCTTCAGCAGCCGCCGAAGCTCCCCCCCGATGGGCATAAGTTCCGGCACAGGCTCGCCAAAATTATGGGTGTAGGGAGGATTGACGGAAAGCACTGTTCCTCTGATGCGCCGGCCCACCGGGGTTTCCACCTCACCCGACCCGCCAGGCTCTGCCGGACCGGTAAGCCGCCCCTTGACCCGCATCACCAGATCTACCTTCCCCGTATCCTCAGGCACCTGGGGCGCTCGCTCCCCCGCCGGCAGGACAATGACTTCCAGATCCACCAGAGTCCCTGCTTCAATCACCATAGGCTCCTCCCCATCTCAATATTACTTCTACAGGAGTAACTAATAAAAACTGCAACCCATTATATACCCGATATCCCAGGATTGTACCAGATTTTTTACTTTTCAAAACCGGTTTTCTTTGTTACCATTGCAGTGGTAACAAGACGGCAGAGATAATACAATGCCTCTGGGATTATTATCATTCTGACGCCGTGCTATGATGGGAGAAAACCATGAGTGACAATAAAGCGCCCTTCCTTCAGGTCCGCTCCGAAATCGGCCCCCTGAAAACCATCCTCCTCCACCGTCCCAGCCAGGAGCTTGAGCAGCTCATGCCTAAGTATCTGGATGAAATGCTCTTTGAAGACATCCCCTACCTGGCTCAGATGCAGGTGGAACACGACACCTTCGCCCAGACCCTGCGGGACCGGGGAGCGGAGGTTCTCTATTTTGAGGAACTGCTTTCGGATATTCTCGCCTCCGACACGATCAAAGAATCGGTCATTGCCGATACGGTGGCGGGCCTCAAGGTAACCGCGGCAGCCCTGAAGGAGGACATCAAGGAAGTGCTCCGGTCCAAAGAACCCCGGCAGCTGGCGGCGGTTCTCTTATCGGGGTTGGCCAAGAACAGCGTCAAAACCGCCGCCCAGGAGAAGCGGCTTTCTTTCTACATCAAGGATGAGTATCCCTTCTACATGGACCCCCTGCCCAACCTCTACTTTTCCCGGGATTACGGCACGGTCATCGGCAACCGGCTTTCGGTAAACACCATGAAGGCCTACGCCCGGCAGCGGGAAAGCATGCTGCTCCAGCACATCGCCCTCCACCACCCGCGATTTACCCGGGACGGACTGGATACATGGCACAACTACAACGAGGCCGACAGCATCGAAGGGGGAGATATCCTGGTGCTGAGCGACAAGGTTGTGGCCATCGGCTGCAGCGCCCGGACCAGTGCGGAAGGCATAGAAATTCTGGCCCGGCGTCTCTTCCGGGAGGATCCGGAGATCAGGGAGGTGATCGTCATCCAGATTCCCTTTACCAGGGCCTATATGCACCTGGATACGGTATTCACCATGGTAGACCGGGACAAATTCACCATCTTCCCGGGGATCGCCGACCGGGTCCGACTCTTCAGCCTGAAGCCCTGCACCGGAGGAGGCATCGAAATCACCCCGCAGGAAGACCTGGTGAAAACCCTGAGCCGGGCCCTGGGGGTTCCTGCGATCAAACTCATCGAGACAGGCGGAGGCGACGCCCTCACCGCCGAACGGGAACAGTGGAACGACAGCACCAACACCCTGGCCATCAGTCCCGGCGCGGTCATCACCTACCGGCGCAACATCGTCTCCAACGACATCCTGAGTAAAAACGGAATCGAGGTGGTGGTAATTCCCGGGTCGGAACTGGTGCGGGGAAGAGGCGGCCCCCGGTGCATGAGCATGCCCCTCTACCGGGATAAGATCGACTGGTAGGGCCCGTCAGTGCTCCGGCAGACCCGCCGAAGGCGGGTCGAATCCGAAGATCTTGGCCTTCAGTTCTTTCATGGAGAAAATCTCCCCCACGAAGAGGTCAACCAGGGCGGGATCAAAGCTTTCCCCCCGTTCCTGACCGATGATTTCCACCGCCTCCTCCACCATGAAAGGCGGTTTATAGACCCTCTTGCTCACCAGGGCATCAAAGACATCCGCCAGGGAGACTATCCGGGCCTCCAGAGGGATCTCTTCTCCCGCCAGCCCCGCGGCGTATCCCCGGCCGTTCCACTTTTCATGGTGATAAAGGACAATGTTCCGGGCCATTGGATCAATGGCCTGATTTTTCAGGATCCCCGCCCCGATGGTAACGTGATCCTTCATGTGATCGTACTCTTCCAGGCTCAGTTTTCCCGGCTTCTGGAGAATCTGCTTGTCTATTCCCACCTTGCCGATGTCATGAAGGGGCGCATAGAGCTTCAGCTGCCTGATAAAGGCTTCGTCGCAGCCCGCCAGGCCGGCGATATATTCGGAGATAAGTGCGATCCGCTGGATATGACTTCCCGTTTCTTCATCGTAGTAAAAATTGGTGCTTTCAAGGCTGCTCACCATGGCCAGAGTCAGCTGTTCAATCTTCAGGGTCTGCTGTTCAATCAGCGCCCTCCGGCGGTAGGAGGTAATCGCCTCCCTGAGGGTCAGAAGCATATCATGCTTATCCCAGGGTTTGGCAATATAGCGGTAGAGGGCGTTCTGGTTGACCAGCCGGACCACCGCATCCAGATCCGAAAACCCGGTAAGAAGTATTTTATGAATCTGGGGCCGCCCCCGGTGCAGCTCCGACAGGAAGGCATCTCCGGTCATGGAAGGCATCCGCTGGTCCGAAATAACCGCCGGAACTACCCCTCCGTCTTCCTCTATCGCGGTTACCAGATCAAGAGCCCGGGAGGCGTTGTCCACAATTTCAATATTGATATCAGAGAAAAAGACATCCTGCCGCAGCTCCTGCTTCAGGCTCTCGAGTAAAAAAAGCTCATCGTCCACGCAAACCAGATGTTCCTGCATCAGCCTTCCCCCCCCGCCGCGGGCAGGGTCACCAGGAATTCCGTGTTTCCCCGCCGGGAAGTGAAGATGATGGTTCCTCCGTGGGATTCAATGATCCTCAGACAAATATCCAACCCCAGCCCCATGCCTTCCCCTTCTTTTTTGGTGGTAAAAAACGGCTCGAATATCTTTTCCCCAATCTCTTCGGGAATTCCATGCCCCGTATCAATAATTCTCACCTCCACCATGGCACCAACGGTCCTGGTCCGGATGGTAAGGTCTCCTTGAAAAGCCATGGCGTGCAGGCCGTTGCGGATCAGGTTGATCCATACCTGGGTCAGTTTATCCGCCGTCCCTGTCACCACGGCGGGAGAAAAGTCCTTGACCACCCTGACCCCGTGCTTGAAATAATTGTGCATCAGCATCAGGGACTTGTCTATATCGGCGTTGATATCCACCCGGGCCGAATCCTTGTTCTCCCCCGGGGAGAGGTAGGAACGGAGGGCAGACACCACCTGACTTGCCTTGTTGGCCCCCATATCTACAATCTCCATCATGCGCCGCACCATCAGAAGGTTATGCACCACTTCAAGAATGTCCTCTCCCCTCGGATCATCCAGGAGTCCCGAAACTTCCCTCTCCCGGGGGTCGATCCGCAGCTCAGAAAGATAATCAGCCGCCATACGGCTGTCGGCGACACCCCGCGCATCCAGGTTCTGCTGGATGGACCGCCTGGTTTTCCAGGAAAACTCGGGTGATCCCTGCCGACTCAGCCCCGTCTGCAGGAGGTCAAGAAACAGAGTCTTCTGATTATTGTCCAGGGAAAACAGCAGCTCCCGCTGCCGGGGCTGTATGGTGTCCATATGATTAATCACCGTCCCCGCCGCCGACCGGATCGCCCCCAGGGGGGTGTTCAGCTCGTGGGCTATTCCCGCCGAAAGCTGGCCCAGAAGTCCCATCTTCTCGGATTCCACCAGCTTTTCCTGGGCTTTATGGAGATCACCCAGCGATTTCTGAAGTTCCGCCGTCCTCTCTGCCACCTTATCCTCCAGGGAACTGTTGGCTTCCAGCAGCTTTTCCTGCTGATCTCTTATGCTGGCGGCCATGGAGTTGATCAGGGAAACGAGGATATTCACATCGCTGAACCGGGTGGGTTCCAGAGGCTTTTCCAGATGCCCTTCTCCGATGGCCTGGATGCGGTCGAGAATATCCGACAGGGGAGCCCGAATCCGCCTTGTGAGGATAAAACGGTAGGCCAGCAAGATAAAAACCACCATGGTAACGATGACGTTAACAGAGATAAGAAAGAACCGCTGCTGGGTGGCCCTGATATCGACGTCGCTGAAATGGAAATAGGCCACCCCGAGGAAAAAATCATCATACCTGAGCTCCCTGCTCTGGGGAGCTATGAGAGATGCGGCAGCACCATCAAGCCTGTCAAGGATGATGCCCGAAGTGGCCGACTCAATCCTGATACCGCCGACCCTGCCGGAGGAGAGCACCGCCTGACCTATATGGATGGCCTGCTCTTCATCCATGGAGTAGAGGGGCAGGAGCAGGATATCGCGGATCTCATCGGCCGTTGATGTGGCCTGTACCTCCAGATCCCTGATCATCTGACGAGAAATGGTAAAAATGAGAAGAAACTGGACCAGAGCGACCGCAAGGCAGGAGATACCAAGGAAGGTAAGTTCAATCTCCTTGACAAGCCGGCGGGTTTTTCTCCCGCTCCGTGGCATTTCAGCTCCCTCTCCCATGAGCTAACGGTACCTTGCCGCAATGGCGTCGATGGTGCCGTCGGCCAGCATATCCCGGATTGCCCTGTCCACCGCCTCCAGATGGGTTCTTTTATTGGAAAGTTTGGAAAAGGCGATATACAGGTCCGTCCTTACCGGGGGAATATAAGCGGTCATCTCCACCTTGTCCTGAAGCCCCAAAAGATAAATATCATAGGCGATGTTGGGGTTGGTCCCCACCGCCAGGTCGAGCCGGCCCAGGGCGAGCATCTCGATAATCTGCGGTTCCGTCACCAAAGTGACCTTGTTCAGGGAAGAATCGGAGTTGAAGGGTTCGAAATAGGCCGAATCGATGGACATACCGATGGAGTGTCCCGCCAGGTCCTGGTAGGTCCTGAACTCCGAACCCCGCCCCTTCTGGGTGTAGAAAACCGGCTGAACAGAAAAGTAGGAGGTGGGGACGTAATCTACAAACCCGGCCCGCTCTTCGGTGTAAGCCAGGCCGATGATCATGTCGGCCTGGCCGTTCTTCAGCATATTCAGCCCCCGGGCCCAGGGATGCCGCTGGACATCAATCACCACATTCAACCGGTTCTCAAGCTCCTCCAGTACATCGATGTCGATACCATAGTACCCCCAGGAGGCTTCTTCATCGACGATCCTGAAGGGGGGCCAGGATTCGGTCACCAGCCGGAGGGTCTCCTGTCCTGACAGGGGAAACAGCAGGAAAGGGAAACAAAAAAATAAAACTCTTTTATCCATCACTGGACCACTCCTTTCATCAGGCAGACGGGAGGGATTTTGAAAAAAAGGAATAATACTGATTTTTAAAAGAGGTTGCTCCAATTATTCTACAAGAATCTGGTAAAGTCAAACCGGCGGAGTAACTTATCAGTCCAGGGATAGATCAAACTCAGAGGAGGGGAATATAATACCCCGGGAGGCCGCCTTGGTCTGTGTCCACATGATCGACAACATCGGTAAAACCCTCGAAGACTCGGAAGACATAACTGCTTCTCTGGCCGGAGCATTGGGAGAGCTCATCGCCGACAATACCAGGTTTGAAAACCGGGGAAACACCTACTCCGCCGGGGAGATGGAAAGGCTCCTGCACAACAAAACCGGAGAGACCATCCGGAACCGTCTCCCCGGCGGGGCCCTGATTTATCTCACAGACCGAGGAGAAAATCTGGCAGGATGCGGCATGGTGGTAAGAAAGGAGGGGTGGTACGAAGCCAAAACCCTCCACGTCCACCGGGATTTTCGCCGGAACGGTTACGCCGCCCTGATCTGCGACCTCCGGGAGGCCCTGCTGGTGCGGCACGGAGAAACGGAACTGATCATCGAATCTCTGAAGTTCGAAAACACCCTCCGGTTCCACCAATCCCGGGGGTTTATGCCCTTTGAAGACGGAAAGGTGCGGGTCCGATCGGTGCTGATGAGAAAAACCCTGCACCCCTCCACAGAACCCGACCGAAATTAAAAGCCGGGGATACGGATCGAATCACCCACGCCGGGTACGAGGGTCTCCGCCGCTTCCCGGGCCTTGCGCTCCGCCTCTTTCCGGGCCTGAGCCTCCGCCTCCTCTATCCGGGCCCGGGCCTCCGCCTCCAGCTCCTTCCTGTAGGCATTCGCCGCCGCCTCCACCTCTTTCTTTTTATCATTCAAAACCGTTTCCAGGCCCTCCAGGGTAGAGATCTGATCCAGAGATTCCACCCCCAGGCTGTCCAGGGCGGACTGCAGCATTTCCTGCTCCGCCAGCTGATCCTCCAGGTATTCCTTCAGCCGGGTCCGGAGTTCCTCCGCCAGTTCTGCTGCTTTCTCTTCCAGATAGTCCCCCACCCGGTCGGCCAGAAGCTCATCCAGGTCGGTAAAAACCTTCACCGACTCCACCTCCTCGAACCCGGTGACGATGCGGGTTTCCATCTCCACCCGGTCCATCTGCCCCAGAATCCGGCTCACCGCATCGGACAGCACCCCCGTTCCGGAAGGGAGAGTTTCCACTCCTGTGAAGGTAAGGTCTAATGCGGTAAGAAGCTTTTCGTCGGAGGAACGGTACCGGGTATCCCCCTGGAAAGAAACCGCCCCGGACAGACGGGCCAGCTGCAGTGCTTCAACCTCCCGGTCCAGTGCGAAGGGCCGGGACGGTCCCTCCAGGGCCATCATAAAGACCTCTTCGGCGCCGCTTCGCAGATCCAGAATCCCCTTGAGTTCCAGGACCTCCCCGGGAATCCCCAGCCCCGCCTGAAAGGTGACCGGCCGGCCCGCTCTATCGGGATCGCTGGAAATATCCCGGGCCTCCAGCCGGAAGGGCTGCCCTCCGCCGGCCTCTCCCGACAGGGAAAGAAGCTCCGCCAGGAACAGGGGAGCATCGGGGGCGGGAAAAAGATAGGTCCGGCCCCGGCTTCTCCGGGGAAGTTCCTTCTTCGGGGCGTCTTCACGGTTCTCCTGATATTTACGATAGAGTTCCCGGCCCTTCAGGCCCCACTCGAAGTAGCTGTTCCAGCGGTTCCGGATGTAGGTTTCCGCCAGACCGGAAAACATGTTTTTCATCCCACCGGAGGAGAAATCCAGCTGCCCCTTGAGCCGGTCATAATCTTCCTCAAATCCCGAAGTGAAAGCCCGTCCTTGTTCGGTCACCCGCTCCCGGTCGGCTTGAAAGTCCTTCCTGAGATCCCTCAGCTCATTTTTTTTCCGGTTCACCCGGGTAGAAACGGCCTGGATATCCTGCACAAGGGAAGCCGCCTCCGCCACCGAACCTATCCCTGAAGGCTTTACATCCTTAAAAGCTGTCACTTCATCGGCCAGGGCGGAAATTTCCCGCTGTTGTTCTTCGAAGGTTCCGGTCCATTTTTCTTCGAGGTTTTTAATCTCCTGATTTCCCTCATCGATAAGGCGGGTTACGGTGAGGCCGTCTTTCTGTTCCTCCAGGAAAGTTTCAAAATCAAAGTCCTCCGTCCCCGGCGCCAGGGA
>Ga0334882_1001201_pt1 | contig 32222 bp, 25 predicted proteins | sample GraSluR1_MG_5_FD_207226 | JGI IMG/M metagenome (GOLD analysis project Ga0334882, IMG submission 207226) | Sludge microbial communities from methane-producing bioreactor in Wageningen University, Netherlands - Granular Sludge_15_04-R1 | ecosystem: Engineered > Bioreactor > Anaerobic >... | reverse complement strand
CATGTACTGCAGTCGAAGTTGATTCCCCGAAAGAGTAGTAAGGGCTAGAGACAGGAAAGGGGAACCTGATGACAGATTCCCCTAACATTACACTTTGCATATTTGTAGTATTTCGATTATCTTAATGTAGTAATGGAATTTATGATGCAAAGTCAATCCACAGCTAATTCCACACTGAGCTCCAGGCATATCTGGACACAAACCGACATATCTGTTTAGCATAGCTAGGGCTGCAGTAAAGGAATGATGCCCGAAGTTTGGTGAATCGACAGGAGTTATCAATGTCAGATGTGATATCTGTAATCGTACCTATTTATAATGCAGAGAAGACACTGAACCGCTGTATTCAGAGCATTATAGCCCAAACCTATCACAACCTGGAAATCATCTTGGTGAATGATGGCTCTGGTGACTCGAGTTTAGATATTTGTAATACATTTGCTGAAAACGACGCACGCATTACCGTGATTACAAGCATAAATCAAGGGGTATCGAAAGCTCGAAACCTTGGAATGGATACTGCAACAGGTTCATACTATGGTTTCATTGATTCCGATGATTGGGTCGAACCGCATTTCTTTGAGACACTGCATACGGGAATGACACTGAACGCCGAGACATGTCTTTCTGTAATAGGAATATCGACTGATGGGTGGAAGCAATATCTAGCAGGGCTTTGTGGGGATGAGACTCACTGTAGCTTGTTATTTGAGAAAGCACTTGATGAAATTACAAAGGAGGAAGGTCTTCGAGGATATCTCTGCAATAAGCTTTTTCAGAGAACTGATTATCGATTGATAGAAAACATAAGTGTATGTGAAGATTTGGAATATACCGTAAGGTATCTGCATCATTACGGCAGTGTTGGTTCTTGTCGTGTAACAGTTTGCAATGTATGTTCCTATCACTATTCCAGAGACGTTATATCACCAACCCATCAATACAATCGATATGGATTTGTGCGCTTTCAAACTGCCTTTTTAGCATATGAATCAATGTTACGGACTATACCTGAAGAGTTTGGATATATGCATACGAGAATAAAGCTGGCCATACTCAAGTTATCATACAGACTTCTTATAGATTGGTACTCTATACCAACCAAGGAGAAGAATAACAATACCTATACAGAGCAAAAAATAAGCGTAATCCAAGACTATTTCAAACAGTATTATTGTCATGCAAAAACAGAGAAAAACCTTGTGTGGCGTTGTAAGTTTATGCTAATGAGACGATTTCCTATATCGTTCCAAAAATTATTGGTGCTAAAACGTAAAATATCTTCCGTCTAGTGTATTTATGCGTTAATTGTCCATATTCAGGTAAGCAAGAATGGAGAGCCGTATGCATGTATTGATCCTACCGTCATGGTATCCAGCTGATGACTTCGATATAAACGGAGTATTTTTCCGAGAACAAGCCGTTGCCCTCAAGAAGCAAGGTCTGTCCATTGGTGTCATCAGTATTTCATTACTCTCATTACGCAAACTTACAAATATCTTTGGTTTTAAAAACACAAGCGTAGCAGTTTCTGAAGAATCCGGTATTCCTACATATAGAAAAGCCTATAGAAACTGGCTTTACAAGATACCCATCTTAGGGAAAGCACGCTACCTTTCCGTTGCGAAGAGACTATTCCTTCGATATATACAAGAACAGGGAACCCCCGATATCATCCATGTGCACTCCATTCTGGATGCTGGAATTGCAGCAAAGTATATTAATGCCAGATATGGTATTCCTTATGTCCTAACCGAGCATTCATCTTCATTCGCGCGAAATCTTCTCTCACAAAGAGAATTGAAAATAATTCAGAAAGTTGCTGAGAAATCTGCTTGTAATATTGCAGTCAGTTCACGATTTGCCGCTCTCTTACACACTAAAACTGGTCTGGATTGGAACGTAATCCCCAATATTGTACACAATCAATTTTTCCAAAATATTACACGAACTGTTGATCAATCGATTTTCACATTCATCAATGTCTGTTTCCTTAATGAGAATAAAAAGGTTGACCTACTCATCAAATCTTTCTCTTCTGCTTTTAAGGGTAATTTTAAAATTCAGCTATCTATTGGTGGAACAGGAGATCAGCTTGATAAGCTCAAACAGCTTGCAACCGATCTTGGTGTAAACAAACAAGTCACTTTCTTGGGGGCACTCTCCAGAGATCAAGTCAGAGAAAAAGTAGCAAACGCTCAAGTCTTTGTGTTATCCAGTAAAGTTGAAACTTTCGGAGTAGTATTGATTGAAGCTCTTGCCTTGGGTAAACCGGTAATTTCTACGAGAAGCGGAGGACCTGAAGATATTGTTGAGGAACAAAACGGATTACTGGTCCCTACCAATGATGTGGGCGCACTCGCAGATGCAATGCAATATATGGTAGATAATTATCACAAGTTTAACCAGAACGAGATCCAGCAAAGATGCTACAAGAAATATAGTGAGGAATCAGTTGGGAAAGCACTAGAAGAATTATATTGGCAGGTACTTAAACAAGACAAAACTACCTGACCAGTGAATACTTCTTTAGCATGTCCTCATCTTCTCAATAAATATGATGCTATTGTTTATTCAGACTTGTTGCTTCACCATACCTAAGAGAGAAGCCCTCTCTTCATTCCGTAAAACGAGGAGAAAGGTAATGAGGACATAGATTGCAGAGAACACAGTAATTCCTAAACCAAGTTGTACCCAAGAATCTATTGACAGTCTTTGCAACACCAAAGATCCACCTATGCTTGTGATAAGAATCATGGAAAGTACAGGAGCCAAAGCTTTGAAAAAACGGACAATGTCAATTCCAATTTTTGCATAGTAAATATTTATAAAGATTCCATGCCCAAGCAACAGCGATATTCCTATTGCAGCAGAACTTCCGATTCCACCCCAGAATTTTGCACCAATGAGAGTCAGCAAGATGGTCAGCAATGCAACACCTAAAAAAATCATCGCCCTATTTTTATGCAGGTCTTTCGCTTGAAGTATCAACACACCAACATTCTCAATCAAGTCGAAAGTAAAGGGTATCATCATGATCAGGGTCATGCTATACGCCGACAAGAATTCTTCTCCTACCCATAGAGACACAAAAGCCTTCCCAAACACAATGAACCCTGAAAGAATGAGGCCAAGAATTATGAACTGCAAACGCCCTATCTTGCGGAAAAGAGTTGATAGTTCCGCCATGCCATCATGAATAACGGATAGTCTGGAAATCATGGGAAAAAGTACGGAATTGATAGTCGTTGCAAACTGTCGGTAATACATGTTGATTTGAATTGCAATAGAGAATATCGCAACTACAGAGGGCCCTGAGACAGCACCCAGAACTACAATGCCAGTACGCCAGATAAGTAAATCAAAAATCATCTGCAAAAACATGAAGCTTGAAAACTTCAGAATGGAGAGAACGAGCTGTTTGTCAAAATCATGAAGCTTGATTCTTATGTCCAAAATCTTCAGTGAATAATATACGATGCATGCAATCGATAATAGATTAAAAACCACTTGAACTTGTACTATGGAAAGGGCTTCAGCTTTAACTGTCAATATTCCAACAACTGCAATCGGCTGCAAAATTGATTGTATAATTGTCAGTAATCGCAAGAAAACGAAACGCTCCAATGATGTAATACTCGCCTCAAAAACTTTTGAGAAAATGGTAATCCCTGTATTTCCAATAAGATAGAGGAGCATTCTACGAGCAGAAAGCATTTCTCCCACGCTCAATTTTGCACTGTACATTGTAGGGAAAAGAGCATATACAACCAATCCGATAAGCACAGTTAAAATTGAAAGAATCAGAAAGATGATTGCTGAGATGGCAAGAATATTTTCCATCCCTTTCTCATCATTGAGCGCAATCTTGCGTGAGTAAAACCTTGTGATTGTACTTGTGAGTCCGAAATCCATGATCCCCAGATAGGCCACCAAGGAACCAATCAACTGATAGAGCCCATACTCTTCAATACTCAAAAAGTGCAAAAGCAAAGGGACATAGAACAATCCGATTACAATATTCAACCCCATGCTCAAGTAAGATAAGATTGATCCAACTTTTAACTGATTCAAGATATCTATCCTTTATTGCATATTACAGAATATTGTGCATGAACAATACTGAGCATACAATCCGTCCTTTCTCACACAATATTACAGATTGAACCTATATCTTTTTGCTGTTTATAAGGATCCAACGGCAATGCCAACACTGTTTTACAAAGTTCTTCAGTCACCGGACATTCTATATACTGATTCAAATCCTTATAGGCCGTCTGCTCATGCATCGGCTTGGGATAGTACACCATGGTGGGGATACCCTGCTCCTTGAGCTTTTGCTGCAAGGCAGTGCGTTCTTCTTCATTTTTCACTTGGATAGTGTATTGCGCCCAGCTAGAATAACAGCCCTCAGGGACTACAGGGGTCTTCACCTTGTCCTTTAAAACCTCTGTGTACCAGGATACCACCTTGTTCACATCCTCAAGTTCATACTCAATGAAGGCGTCGAACTTCACCAACAGGATTGCAGCCTGGATGGTGTCAAGCCGTGAGTTCCAGCCGATCCGCACGTTGTCATACTTGAAGGAGCCCTTGCCATGCACTGCTATGGAACGGAGGTATTCAGCCTCTTGGTCGTCGTTGGTGAAGATCGCTCCGCCATCTCCATAGCAGCCAAGCGGCTTAGCCGGGAAGAACGATGTCGTTGCAGCATCACCGAGCGATCCGGCTTGCCTGCCCTTGTACATCCCTCCGAATCCCTGCGCTGCATCTTCCAGCACCTTCATGCCGTACCTGCATGCAATCTCGTTGATGCGGTCATAATCGGCGGGAAGCCCGAACAAGTCCACGGGAATCACGACCTTGGGAGCCAGCTTTCCTTCAGCCTTGACGGCCAGGATGGCCTTCTCAAGACTTACGGGATCCATGTTGAAGGTATCAGAATCGACATCGACGAACACCGGCGTCGCACCCTCGAAGGAGACGACCTCACCGGTTGCGAAGAAGGTGAAGTCGGGGACGAACACCGCATCGTCTTCTCCAATGCCCCAGGCCATCAGCATCATCGACAGGGCGTCGGTTCCATTGCCGCAGGTGATGCAATGCTTCACGCCCACATAGGACGCAAGCTTCTCCTCCAGCTCCTTCACCTGCCTGCCGCTGATGAAGTTGCAATCGGTCATCACTTCGATGACTGCATTGTCCATCCGTTCCTTGAGTACCTGGTACTGCTTCTTGAGATCACGAAATTCCATTTAGATACCTCCATTAATTAGTTATTAGGTCCTGTTTATTACTACCATGGATTAAGTCATCAGACTATGTATTTCCTACAATCAGAAATACCATTATTGAAAAGATAGTCCAAAATCGACAAGTTTGGAATAAACTCTCCCCAGCATTGTCGATAGATTGGTGGTATGAAATTTGAATAGGACAACTGAATACTATTATCTCTAAATAATTCTTCATCCTGATACTTGCTGCCGCCTTTACCAGAGAGATAAGTAGATCCGCCTAGCTGTTTTACGATTTCAACCAAACGCATTGTGCCTGTGGCTGATATGTTCAATTCATGCGCTATGATACAGGGAGTATTGATATCGAGCACTTTCAAAATTTTGCTCACCACTTGTGAATTAAATTCTGCCAAATTTGAGCCGGTCACTGATAGAATATCTTCAACAAGAGGAAATATTTCTTGGTAATATTTGCTTTTACGGTAATTCATATCGATGCTTTTTAGGTGTTTTTCACGCCAGCCTAAAGCCTCTCGGATACTAGTCTGATTAATCTTCTGTAGGTGATTTTCAATTTGTACAGGAATTTTTAGATACAATTCCCCTTGGGGTGTCTTAATTCGATTCCTATCAGTGAATCCATTTTTCTCATATTGCACATCATCAAGAAAGACAAAAACATCGCTCTTTGCAATTTTATAGAAATACCCTATCCATGGAATGTAATTGGGTTGGTGGATGCTAATTACCATTTCTTTGTACCGACGTAGTGATTGTAGGAATTCCACTATAAATCTTGCAGGTATCCTTCAAGTATAACCTGACTGCATCATGCCCAAGGACATTACATGAATACTCGAGTAAATCCTCCGAAGTCAGTGACATATCCTTCCACCAAAGAGGGTGGGTCAAAAGGGTCAATGATGTATTGTCTTCAATTGCACGATATAATCGCTCCTCTCTCCAGAATTCCCTTCTGTTGCTGTCCGAAACATAGACAACATCTGAATAATACTCTTTTTGATATGCGCTTATCCAATCAGAAATCGTTACATCCTCAAGCAACCAAGAAGCAGGTTTATGGAACGACAAGGTCTTGGAAATTGGAAGATGTGCTGACAGAAAAGAATGATATGATTCAAGAGAATCAATCATTTCCTCAAAGGTATCGTATTGAGTGGCATCGACGTGCAAACCAACCTGATGGCCCATATCTGCCAATTGTAGAATGATGCTCTTCACACTATTCGAGCAGATATTGTAGATAGGACAATCCGGAAGGAAATACCATGTCGATTGTAATCCAAGAGAATGCTCTATTGTGGCAATTGGAAGAATCCCAAGACAATCGGTATCCACATCATGCCGCAAATACAGCAGTTTTCCTGGCTTCAGAGTATTGCCTATGAGAGAACATGAATAGCTGTTCTTTATCAATTCCTTTAAGAGTATCTCGTACGAATGATATGAGAAATCCAAGTTCATGGTCATAGCTTTTCAACCAATCCTTCATGAGTCAGCTTATACTTCCGACCACAGCTCTTGCAGTGAAGATCCCCGCCCAGGATTGATCCGCACTCGCAGGCCCAGCCTTTCTGCCTGGCGGGGACTCCCACCATCAGGGCATGATCGGGGACATCCTTGGTCACCACGGCCCCGCTTCCTATAAGTGCCCATCTTCCGATGGTGATCCCACACACGATGGTTGCATTAGCCCCAATGGAAGAGCCTTCCTTCACGAGAGTCTTCAGATAACCAGACCTCCCCTTGGGATACTTCGCCCGGGGGGTCAGGTCGTTGGTGAACACGCACGAGGGTCCGCAGAAAACATAGTCCTCAAGCGTAGCGCCTTCATACAAGGAAACGTTGTTCTGGATCTTGCACCCGTTTCCGATCGTCACATTATTGGAGACGTTCACGTTCTGTCCGAGCGAGCAACCTTCTCCAATGTTAGCACCACTTTGGATGTGGCAGAAGTGCCAGATTTTGGTCCCTTTGCCGATGCTTACATTGTCATCCACATAGGATGAGGGATGAACATACCATTCGTCCATCAGGAAAACCTCCCAGTGAAATCGGTGGTGGAACACTCGGTCAAGGGAAGTTTCACCGGTCTCCCTTCAGCTGCCGACTTGTATATTGCCAGTACCAGCTCCAAGGCGCGCTTGCCGTCCTCGGCTGTCACCTTAGGCTGTCGATCCGTATTTATTGCGTCAATAACATCAGCGAACAACGGGGTGTGGCCGAAGCCGTACACGTTCGGTGGATTCTCATGGTACGTGGCCTTCACCTCATCGGCGTCATCGAGCATGTCGGAAAAACGCCACTCCTCAATAATGTTCACCGATTGCCCCCCGGCCTTCACCGTCCCCTTCTCCCCGAACAGATAGAGCGTCTCCTCAAGGTTCTTGGGATAGATGTCCGTGGTTCCCTCGATGATGCCGTAGGAGCCGTTGGCGAACCGGATGAGGGCGATGCCCAGGTCTTCTGCCTCGATATAGGGGTGGTTGAGCTTGTCGGTGTAGGCGAACACCTCGGTCACCTCGTTTCCCATCATCCACCTCAAAAGGTCTATGTTGTGGATGCACTGGTTCATCAATGCACCTCCGTCCTGCTCCCAGGTACCACGCCAAGAAGCACGGTCGTAGTACTCATGCCCGCGGTTCCAGCGGATGTGGGCAGTACCGTAGAACAGGCGGCCGAAACGCCGCTGGTCCATCGCCTCGCGAATCTTCACCACCGACTTGTTGAAACGGTTCTGATGGCATGCGCAGACCTTGACGTTATGCTTTCTTGCTTCCTCAATTATTGCATCTGCATCCTCGATGGAGAGGGCAATCGGTTTCTCAACAATGATGTTGATGCCTCGTCTGATGCAATCCAAGGCGATGGCGGCATGCTTGCCGCTTTCGGTGCAGATGGAGACCAGTTCGGGCTTCTGTTCATCAAGCATCAGGAGGTAGTCATGGTATTGTGCAACCTTGGCGGCATCCAGTTTGAACTTAAGAATCTTGTCTTCATGCATGGCTGCATCGATGTCGCACAGGCCAACTATCTCAAGCTTGTTTGCTTGGGCAGCAGCCAGATGGTTCGGGGAGATTCTCCCGCAGCCTATCAATGCATATCTCATCACAGCACCTCTATGTTATCGCGGTTCTTGATTGCCTTCATCACATTCTTGGTATCGAAGATTGCCTTGGCATGCTGCTGTACGAAGCCGTAGTCCACATTGCTGTGTGCGGCAGTGACCATTACCAGGTCGGAACCTTCCAGAGTCTCTATCGTCAGCTCCTGTAGACCTTGCACCGCCCTTCCCTTGTATCGGTACTCAGCAACCCAGGGGTCGTAGTAGGACACTTCCGCCCCTTGCCCCTCCAGTATCTCGATTACCTTGAGTGCAGGACTCTCGCGGTAGTCGTCTATGTCCTGCTTGTAGGCCACACCGAGTACCAGCACCTTCGATCCGTTGAGGGCTTTCCTGAACCTGTTCAGAATCTTGGAGGCACGCTCTACCGTGTATTCAGGCATGCGGTCGTTGATCATCATCGAGCTCTCTATCATCGACGTATGAAATCCGTACTCCCTCGCTTTCCAGGAGAGGTAGTAAGGATCAAGGGGGATGCAGTGCCCCCCAAGTCCCGGACCGGGATAGAAAGCCTGGAACCCGTAGGGCTTGGTCTTCGCTGCATCGATGACTTCCCAGATGCTGATGCCCATCTCATGGCACAGCTTTGCCAGCTCGTTCACCAGTCCGATGTTCACGTTCCGATAGGTGTTCTCCAGTATCTTCTCCATCTCTGCTATCGCAGGGCTGGAGACCTCGTAGACATCGCTGGACAACACTGCTTGATACATTGCTGCAATCACCTCGGTGGCATCCTTGCCGATGCCGCCCACCACCTTGGGTGTGTTCTTGGTCTTGTAGATGAGGTTACCCGGATCGACACGCTCTGGGGAGAATCCAAGGTAGAAACCCTCACCGCAAACCAGGCCTGATCCTTTCTCCAAGAGCGGCATGACCAACTCCTCGGTGGTGCCGGGATATGTGGTGGATTCCAGAACGACAATCGATTCCTTCTTTAAATACTTGGAAATCTCAATCACCGAATCCCTCACGTAGGAAATATCTGGCTGCTGATGCTCATCCAAAGGAGTGGGTACACAGATGGCGATGAAGTCGCACTCGCCTACAAAGGAGAAGTCGCTGGTTGCTCGAAGCATTCCTGATTTCACCAAGGAAGCAAGGTCTTCTTGAACCACATCGCCTATATAGTTGATGCCTTGGTTCACCATGTCGACTTTCTTCTGTTGGACATCGAAACCTGTTGTTTTAAAACCTGCCTTTGCTTTCTCAACGGCTAGAGGGAGACCGACGTAGCCGAGACCAATGACTCCTACTTTGATATCGAATTTGTCAATTTTTCCTAGTAATGTAGATTTCATATATCTAATTAACCGCCTTATAATTCTTGAAAAAACGCTATAACAGGTCGCATAACGACATGAATATCACATACCATCTTAGCACGCTCTCGGATTTTTGTAGGTACAGAATGATACTCCTGTTCGTTATGATAAATAGTCTCATGAAATTCAATCATTTCATGCACATTGATGGTATGAGTATCTTTGAACTGATAAAAATACTCTTTCATAGAACGGCTCATGTCAATTTCAATAGCACCTACAACAGGAAGGCCCTTCGCAACATATTCTCTAGTCTTAAGAGAACTAGAGAGAAAAACACCTTGTTCTTCTCCATCACAGACATCGATTGCCAAGGTAACCCTATCATAGAGGTTCAAAAGAGCCGACCCTACCAAAGGTCCATGGAAAATCACATAATCTTTTACAATTGAATGCGCAACTCGCTCTATCTCCTCATCGACTACTTTGCCACCGCCTACTATATGAAGTATCAAGGTTCTTTCCGGGTGTTCCGAATAATAGCTAATCATTCCATCAATCAACTTATCGAGTCCGTGCCAGGAGGCAAAATTAGCTACCATGATCACATGAATTGCAGCATCAGTGTTTTCTTGAATCCTTCGAGGCGGAACCGTATCAAAATCAATGCCATTCATGGTCCTTATAGTAGGAATTCCAAATATCACGTCATCGTCAGAGAACGTGACAATCCGATCAATGTAATGCTTGAGTTTCTTTCGGTTCCAACGGTCCTTAACCAACCTAGGCCACTCAATAAGAGAAGTCATTTCTTTATCATACGGGTAGGTTGGGATTTCCATAACAATCTTGCATTTTGGATTATATCTTTTTATATCTCTGAAGAATCGAATAGCATAGGAATCCAATGTTGTCTTTCTGAAGTACATGGCATCAATGCCATCATATGAAGAGTCATACCGATATGCTACTTTTGAAGGGAATAATGGCAATCTTCGAGTAATCATGCGCACAAGTGCAATAATCCGGCCACCAGATTGATTGTCATAAGAATGTCGAACAACCTCACCCAACTGTTCAAGTGCTTTCATCTGGGCCTTAATCTTCCGTTCGACACCACTTGTTGACTTATCCGATTTTGAATCCTTATAAAAATCCACATACGCAATTTTCATCTATTCACTCTTTTGTCTTCATTCATTGCATCCAAGTAGAATGCTTGTAAATATACTGCTGTCATAATTACATCATACCCATTATCTGTCAAAGCATCAGTATGAGAAGAACGCTTATGTCCAGCGGCATAGTTGATAATCGTTTCAGCCCACACATCCATTGGGTCTCTTAAATCCAAGAACGTTACCAACCTTGTAATTTTAACATCATTCGGGACAGAATTCGATACAACACACTGAAGACCTGTAGCCTGCGCTTCAATCACACTAATCCCCAGCCCCTCTGCAATAGAAGGAAATACAAATACATCCATGGTCTGCAGCAGTTCAACCACATCGCTGCGCGTTCCTAACACCTTGACAACATCCTCAAGAGACAATTTTCTGATCAGTGATTCAATGACGGCCCGTTGCTCTCCATCCCCAATAAGCAACAATGTTGCATTAGGTTGTCGTTCATGCACCAAATTGAATAGTCGTATGAGGAAAGCGTGATTCTTCATGGCATCGAAGCGACCGATATGACCAATTACAAACTTGCCATCAAGGTTCAACTGCTTTCGATATATTTCACGAGTATCCGGCGAATACCCCAATCTATTTACATCCAGAGCATTCTTAATGGTAGTAAACTTGCATGAATCAACAATCTTATGCCCGAACCTCGCAAGCCCAGCTACTTTAGAACATCCAAAAAACTGATCGGCAATCCATCGTGTCGGGTAGGAGAAAAACCTATCCATCAAACCCTTGATCCCATGAAACATCTTTACACTATGGCTGTGTGCTATCGTATATAGATCAAACTGTTTTGCTATGCCAAGGTGAATTGCGGAGGAACTGGCAACATGGCTGTGAATGATTTGGTACTCGGGATGATTCTGGAAAAACTCTTTCCATGCCCTCATATACTGTAGAATATTGAATCCTGAAAACCGTGGTACCCGATATATTCTTCCTCCGAGCCGAGAGATTTCATCCTCGAAAAAACAGTGCTCAGTGGTGTGGATTACAAAGTCAAATTGGACCTGAGAACGGTCAATGTGTCGATACAGGTTCATAAGCATGACTTCTGCACCACCAATCTCCAAGCTTCCCAGTACTTGAAGAATTCTCACTACCTGTTCCATATACAGCCCACTTCATCCTTATCTGTATGGTTCCATCAAGAATATGTTATTCAAACACCAGCATACTATAGTTCTCCTTATGGAGACAATGCTGATATGGAGTACTGTTGAGTTTATTCACTTGAAACAAGGGGGCTAGAGCTTAAGTCTCTTTACTTTCATCCAACTTGACATTACCTACCCTGCACTACATAGTTACAGGTAAACTAACGTTCAGTTTACCTTTTCAAGGAGATCCCAGTTCATGAAGAAACGTATCCTTGTCACGCTTATGCTGGCTGCCACGATGCTTAGCTTGCTTGCAACTACTCACTTATCTATTCCTCTTGGTCATCGGGTGTACACCATACTTGCTTCAGCAGAGACAAGAGGTATTATCAATCCCATCTCCACTATCAAACCCTATACTCGTTCAGTAGTTGTAAGTAATCTTGAAACTGTACTTCAACATCCAGCTCTTTCGTCAGGTGAGCGGTTGGAAGTGGAGCAAATGCTCCAAAATTTAAAAGTTTCGTTTGAGTCTCCCCAGACATCTTCTGAGCTTTTACAACGGGGCTCCTATGCCAGTTATTGGGAAGAGTACAAACTTGGAGTTGCGTTCGGAGTTGATGTGGAATCTACGCTAACCCATTCTCTCACCACTCGAGGAATGTATGACCTAAGAAATTCCATAAGGGCCTACATGAAGGGAGATATGTTTGACTTTCTCTCATTCCAAATGGATTTCGGGCTTTTACTCGATCGTCTGGACAGTAGATTGTTCCTGCTGAATGATTTCACCTTCAACTCAGAAGGGAAATATGATTCCATTTTCAACGCGATGGAAAAAACCAGATTGTATTATGGCCAATCGCTCGCACCAGAGATTTCTTTGCAATTTCTCGATGGAAACCTGCAACTTCGTTGGGCATCGATAGCTCGCGATTGGGGAGTCGGACGCAACAATCTCATGATTTCAGGATCAGCTCGATCCTTCGAGGGAATTGAAACCGCAGTCAAATTTGCTCCATGGCTAAACTATCAATTCATCACCGGCAGTTTGGGAAAATTCCAAACAAATGCTTATATCGATACTCCCGTAAATAGCGAATTTTTCGATGATTACTTCATCCGTGACGAAATGCAGGGGACCAAGCTTAATAATAATTTCAGTGCTCACAGAGTTGAGGTCAACTTGCCTTGGAACCTATCTTTCGGTATCTATGAGTCGGTTGTCTACCGAAAACGTTTTGAACTGGCTTACCTCAATCCCCTCTCCATCCTCATGTTCCAACAAATCAACGTAGGCGATTTCGATAATATGCTAGCAGGCCTCGATGCTCAGTGGCGTATTCCTGGAATTATGAGACTCTATGGAGCAATGGGTACCACTGAGATGAACGATATCCATCCAAATCGATTCTTCAAAGCTCCGAGAAACGTAATGGCATTCCAAGCCGGAACTGATATTAATATTCCGGTTGGTAACTTCTCCATGCTGACTGTGCAATATACCAACTTGGGACCCTTCTTTTATACACACTACCCTGTCGAAGTTGATTATGATGGTGATGATATAGCCGATGAAATCTATGAAGTCATGTATGTTAACAAGGGGCAGAACCTTGGATATCCGTTAAGACCAAATTCTGATGAGATACTTGTCTCCGGTGCATTCGGATTTGGCAGCGGATGGGATGCCTCGGTAACAGCAAAATATCAGCGTCGCAGTGGTCAATATGGATCCACTATGGACGAATATATGTTCTATCGAGCCTCAGTTGCTGGTGCGTATGATGATAAGAATTTCAATGACAATCTCATCGAAAAAGTCCTTGGGGTGGAATTAACCGTATCAAAGAAGATGAAAGACTATCCGGTTAGCTTTTCCGCATCATACATTCTGAACATGCAGACTGAGCGTGGGCGTGTTGCTACATGGTACTGGGTTCCTGACGATCTCACAACCGATAATACCAACGAAGAGCATATAACTGATTCTAGCGAAGCAAGGGCTATACCCATCCAATACGCGCCGACTGGCACTTGGAGCCCCTTGGAAAATACCCATGCTGTCAGATTGGGTGTTAAAATCTGGAAATAGGAGAAGTGAATTCCGATGAAACAATCATTGGTACTGATATTACTGGTATTGATTGTCGGGTCGATTGGTGCTAATCCTCTTGCTCGAATCTACCAAGTTGACGATCCTATCCTCGATACGATTGAAGCGATTAGTCTGGAAAGCGGTGTGAATCCATTCTCCTCGGCAGGTCCGATCTCAGGGTATGAGCTTGCTCGTCATCTGGAATCGATAGAAATGCAGAACCTAACAACTCGTTCCAGAGAACTTTACGATAGTGTAAAGCAGTCCTTGCATGATCCATATGTATCAAAGGTATGGGATTCTACAATATGCATTACGCAAGAAGGGTATCTGAATACCGATAAAGATCCAAAGTACTATGAATGGGTGGAATCTTACAACACAAGAGAACCTTTACTCTATGGTCAAGCTGAGACAATCTTCGGTGATAATGCTTATGGAATATTTTCGTACGCATTACAAAAAGCCTTCAAGGAGTCTGATTTCTCCGGATTTAAGACCAACAATCCGTTTGTCTTTCATGGAGGGAACACGGCCATTCAAAACAGTGTTCCGCATACCGCTTTTCTTGGTTTCAGTGGACCATGGTATACCTTGGTTGTTGGCAGAGATGCCATAAGAATCGGTCGAGGCTCCACCGGCAACCTAATGATTGGCTCCCATGTCCCCTACCACGATTTTCTTCAACTCAGTCTCTCCAACAAGAAACTGAAATATACGTTTCTAGCAATACCGATGAATGAATTGGTTACCCAAGAAATGATCAACACCCAAAAGATTGATCCATCAAATCTCGGCCAAGCATGGTATCCACATCTCAACCAGGATGAGGATATTGCTTGGCATACCCTTTTCCACGGTACTCGACGAAGAACCTATATCGCCCATAGGCTCGAAGCTGACATCCTGCCTTGGTGGAGGATGGCAATCACAGAAGGCACGATGATTTACGCTGATACATTAGACCTAAGGATGTTCAGTCCAATGATGTTTCTACATAATTTACAAAACTTTGGAGAGGTGAATAACACTCTGGGAATCGAAACAGAAATTACACTCTCAAAGCGTTGGGCACTCGATGTGCAGTTCTTCATCGATCAGTTGCAAACCTCTGCCGAGCAAGGCGCCACTGAACTTCCCCCGAATGCCAATGCTTTACTTATAGGTGGGCGATTCCGTTATCCTAAAGATGATTGGACGTTCAGTGGATTTATTGAAGGAGCATATACTTCACCGTTCGTATATCTGAGAACCGGGGATAGTACACAGAACTATGATCCAGCAAATGCAGCTACTCAGTTCAACCTCGATTTGGTTCATGCAGTGAGCATGGAAGAAGGCAGAAGCGGAGTCAATTGGCTCGGGTATGTATATGGTCCTGATTCCATTGTTCTGGCAACCAAGGTTGCTGGAGCATATAAAAACCTGTTCGAGATGTTTTCTGATATCAGGTTCGTCGTCCAAGGTGAACGAGGTTTGAAAATTCATGACAAAGAACAAGCAGTAATCCCTCAAGAAGCAAGCAACATCAATATGCTCTCCCCTTCCGGAAACAATCCCTCCTACTCCGTGATTTTTGGACTTGGTGCATCCGTGAACATTCCCAAAACCGATGTATCAGTCTATGCACGCAATTATTGGGTCAATGGATGGGATAACAGCGGACATCAAGCGAATTATCAACTTACGCTAGGGGCTTCCTATGTGTTCTAGAAATGGAAAGTGCTGAACTGATTCTCACACCTCATGAGCATACTTTTTGAAACGGATCATATACAATAAGAGTCCGGGTAAGTAAGCTGCGAGTGTATATCCATTCCAAGAGAAATTCCGTTCATTTCGATTGAGAATGAAGTAAGCAGAGAGTAGATTGATTGCATTCATGAATTTATACTTCGCCGATGGGGCGAGATCCATACTCAGTTTCTTCACTTTCATGTAGCTTTTGGGATTCATATAGATGACTTTATGAATGCTTTTTGAATACCCATCTTCTTGGTATCCACCAATACCGATAATCTTATGAACAAGAAACATCGTATACGTCTGATCAATTTGAAGGTATGCATAATTTTCAGGAATAAATTTTTCACCTTCAACAACTTCGTATGGAAACTGCCTGAGGATAGCTGTCCGGAACATAAGTTTGGTATCGCCAGAAAACCCATGTTTGCGATACAAGTCAGTAAGGGGAGAGAAAGTGATCTCCTTGGGCAGAAGATTCCCTATCGGTTCAGTGTGATTAATCCCATGCATGGCGATAATTCCACTGACAGAAGAATTATCCCGAACTTTCAACCAAGAATCAGACAATATTTGTACAGCATCGTCTACCAAATAATCATCAGAATCGACACAGAGAAAACATTCAGTCTCACAATGAGTAACACCAGTATTGTGAGCCCGTTGCTTCCCTCCATTTTCCTGCTTATAGTATTTGATTATGATATTGCCTTGAGAAATCCAGGACTGTACAAGTACTTCTGTAGTATCGCTCGATCCATCATCAACAATGAGCCATATAAACGACGTACAACTCTGTCTACAAAGACTTGCATAGAGTTGTGGTAATGTATGGGCTCGGTTATAGGTTGGAGTAAATACTGTTAGAAAAGGTTCATTGACCATCAAGTAGCCTCACATGGATTTATAATTAGCTTGGTATGCTGCGATTGCTTTTTGCACATTATGATGAGCTTCGACATATAAGCGTGCATTAGAACCTAATGTAGATCTCAAATCTTCTGAAGACAGTAATTCTTTGATTCTTTCAGCAAATTGATCGGATGAGGAAAAATCACAAAGATACCCTGTTATTCCGTCTTCAATGATGTCCCTGTTGCCAACTATGTTGGATGCAATCACAGGTTTTCCTGCAGCCATCGCTTCCAGAACTGAAACCGGCATACCTTCCCAGAGGGATGTCTGTACATAAATACATGCGTTTTTAACATACTTCACGGCATCTTTCCTGGGAAGCAAGCCTGTGACAGTAATGTTGGAAGCATCTATATCATCTCGCTGTGGTCCATCGCCAACCCACATGAATGTATGATTCGGCAACTTTTTAGCAATCGAATTAAACAAAGCAGGATTCCTCGCGGCAGTAATTCTGCCACACGTGACTATCATCTCTGATTGTTTATTATCTTCCTTCTGAAACATTGCTAAATCAATAAAGTTGTTAATTACGATTGAATCCTTAGTAATCCGCAATGAGTGTTGGTACTCACCCTCAGATACCGCAATAATTTTGGAAGGGAGATAGCGATTGATCCAGAACTCAAGTTGAAAAAAAATCCAGCGTTTCAGCGCACTCACATCAGTTCTAAGAAACGAAAACCCATGGGGACTATACAGAACCTTTTTCTGTAAGCCTTTTGCTGCAAGACGTCCAAGAAAGCCAGCCTTTGATGAATGTACATGAATGCAATCAGGCTGATACTGCTTGATTACATTTCTGATAGTCTTAATTGCCGGTATATAATCCTTCAATGAGCCCATAGGCACATATTGCAAAGTTATATGGTCGTATTGGAAATCTGCTTCAGGGTTCTTTGGGGAGTCATCACGCAACGAATAAAGGATGAGAAGCTCAAACTGATCGGGGTCAAGGTTGCAAGCTATATCCCTGATAATTGAATAGACTCCGGTCGAGAAACTCTCGACCACATAGAGAACCTTGATTCTTATTCGAGTAGTATCATTATTATAATTACTCAACATATCAATATCATTCGTCCTCATTAGAATTTTCAATGCTCCCCAAACTAAATAAGTTTTTTTCCAGATTTTACCTCATCATGCTGATTTTAAGTCTTCGGAGATAGACTGAAACTTTTAATACTAATTTTAAATCGAAGATTTCTCAGATTTCAGATTTATGAGCTAATTCAAAAACTAGATTAGATTCATATAGTTATTCTATTTTCTAAATTTTAAGTCCTCTGTGTCCCTATGAGATAGATCTATTTATTCATTCCCATTTAAAAAATTCATCTCGCCCCCCTATGCGAAATACCTAGAGATCAATCATGTAATAGTGAAATTATTGTTCTTGATATTATCATCCTGTTCTAACGCTTTTACAAAAAAAGAAAAAACCTCACTATTTCATTCTAGAATATTTTTATAATAATTATAGCCAGGTTCTTTCACGAAAATCGTAAGCGTATTCATACCATTAATCACTAAACTGTCTAGTTTTGTATAACCATTAAATCTGCAAAAGTTATATAAGAATTCATGCATATAACTCAATCCAGATAGCTTCAAATCTCGGAAAATTGATTCATGACTCGTTCTTACCCATTGAGGCACGTCTTGAATAATAATTACTTTTGGTCTAACTCGTTTAATAACTTCAATGTCTTTTATAACATTTTTATCTGTTGATACATCAAACCACTGTACTTTTGTAAATGTGCCCGGGTCTTTCCTCTCAAAAAGGGTATAAAAAACAGGAATCTGGGGAAAACAAAAAATCGGGTCATCTTTTGTAGAATATTTCTGAACAATTCTATTCGTTGTCTCCAGTATATTTTTTGTATTTTGGGAAACCAACAATCCAGATAGTTTTGGAATATCCGTTTCTTCTTTCGCCTCCCAAATACTTGGCTCACGTAGTCCCCACCAATTATACGAATTCACCATTTTATAACTTGCTGATACTAATATTATAAAGATGCTTGCAATTAAAACAAGCCAATTATTCGCTATAAAAAACTTATTCTGAGAGTAGAATAAAGTAAATGCAACAATAAGCCCTAAACCAAATGCGAGTTGGCTTTCTGCCAACCCTCCGGACGTACCAGAACCATAACCCAAAGCGAAAACGCTCCCTCCTAAAGCAAATATAAGTTTTGTTATAAGTGGACAGGGTTCTCCTTGAAAATATCTTTTAGCAATACCAATAAAACTAAATGCCATTCCAAAAAGTATTGGGTAATATATTAACCACGGTTGAATTCTTGGCTGCTCTGAAAAGAATATTCCTAAATCCTTATTGAAGTAGATTGATGTAATAGCCGCAAATACAAACCCAAAAAAAAGATATCCAAATTTCCGATAACGCAACGATGATATTTTAATTGGAGAATCTTTCGTTACCATATAATTTATAAGAAAAAATGAAAAAGGGAAAAATAGTTGGACTAGAGATTTTTTAAATGCATACCGCCTACCAGTTTTGAGCCATTCAAATAATATAACCAATAACCCTCCCTTAGCAGTAGAAGAGCCAAAGAGTGCTAACTCAAAGAATGGTTTTAAAGAATCAATTCCTATTAACATTTGTAAGTATAAAAAGACACTAAGGATGGAGCTTAATATAAATATAACCAAGGAATAGATTACTAATCTTTTTTCACTTTCAAGTACTACAAAGAAAAACAATAGCCCTATAGTATATAGCCAAAACAATAATCCCATATTCTGCTTTATCATTATAAATGTTGCAACTACTAAACCATTTGAGATACTTAGGAAGTAGACTTTTTTACTTTCATGATTATGGATCGAAATAATCGTTAAAACTATCAAATATATAGAAACATAGGCAAACAGGTCCATAAATCGGATGTAATCATAGAAAATCTGTACTATTTCTGACTGTAGATAAAATACAGTTACTAGAGAAGAAACCATACCAATATATGGGTTAAAAACCTTAGCGAAGATTGAATAAGAAATCCAAGTAATTGCTAAAAAAAGGAAAACACCCAAAATCCGAAGAGTAATGATATCATACCCAAATAACCGCGTAACTAATGCAATTAATTTTATATAGAAAGGGAAAAACAGGTATTCAAAATCGATATACGGCTTTTGGCCTTCATTAATTAATTCAGCATAATAAGAGTACCATCCCTCTGCAACAGGAAAGTTCTTATTAAATACAATCAACATGTAGAGTCCAGAAACACACAAAGAGAAAATCAAAAAGATTAAATATTCTCTTTTGTTCTGAAACCTATCTTGTCGAAACAAAATTTTACCTTGTTTGCCTTCAATCATTTTTAATCAACCTAATACTTTAATTATATGTAATCTAAAAATTTTCCCTACTGAAGCAATGCAATACTCATCAGCTTCTGCAATTCTTCTCTATCCAGAAGAGGGGCCATATCCTCTAGTGGTCTGGATACCATGGTCCCATCTGCAAGTTTCATCGACACCAGTTTTGGCTCCAATGGTATTGTAGGATCCAAAAAGACTTCTAAAAAGGCAGATTTCTTCGATTCAATAAACCGCTGTGTCACTTCAATGACATCCACATTTCTTGTTACTGAATAAAGTTCCATACCGTATACATCAGCAATCTTATTCAAATCTGGGAATGTTACACCTGATTCTGGCCCTGATCCAACAAAATGTTCGTTGAAATAGCCTTTCTGAGTCATGTGAATAGAGTGATATCCTCCGTTATTGAAAATAATCACTTTAATCAACACATCTTGAGTTCTTGCTGTCTGTAACTCTTGGATATTGAGTTGAAGCCCACCTTCACCTATGAGTGTAAATGCAGGCCGATTTCTGTCGGCTATAGCCGCACCAACAACACCAGGAAGACCGTATCCCATGGCAGCAAGTCCTTTAAAAGTAAATACTCTCTGTCCTTTTTTTGTGCGGAAAATTCCACCAGTAACTGTATGCCCCATCCCACTGGAACCGAATGGAAACATTGCATTATCAGGTAGAAGGTCTGCAAGTCTATCAACAAAAAACTGAGGATGCACATAGTTGTCATCCTTAATCATCTCAATCGAAGGACTAATAGGAAACTTGTTTTTAATAAACTGACATTCAGAAATCCAAGTAGAATAATCTTGATTTAAACCATTCATTTGAGTGTATTTATTAAAATATTCAATGAAAACTTTTGCATCCATAACTATTTTATTTTGGATATGCAATCCGGGTTTTTCCATTTCAATAGGATCAATATCAACGGATGCAATTTCAGCTCCTCTCGCAAAAGCATCTACGTTATAACCAGTATGTTGAACTCCAAACCTTGCACCAATACTTAAAATGTAATCAGAATTCTGTATGATAATATTTGCATATCGTGGACCGAATAAATTAGCTCTGCCAAAATTTAAAGGATGGCTAGATTCAATAAGATCCATCCCATTCCAAGTAGTTTGAAATGGTACTTTTAGGGTATTAACCAAATCTTCAACCTTTGACGCAGCACCGGCTAGCCGTATTCCATGACCCAGTATCAATAATGGACGAGATGCAGATAAAAAATCATGCATGACTTTCTCAAGTTTTATCTCATCATCGGAGCATAGTTCTTTTGGTTGTAGTCGATCGGAGGCATCAATCCCAACCAGTGAATCCTCTTCAATTGTAGCAGCCTGGATATCTACTGGAATATCGAACCATACAGGACCCGGACGCCCGGAGATAGCCAATTGGAGTCCCTTCTCAAGATGATAACGGACCGATTCAGGATCAGTAATTTTAACTGCATATTTAGTAATTGATTTCACTACATCAACAATTTCTACTTCCTGAACGCCTCGCTGTCTCAATGGAAGTCCTTGACGTGAATTAGCTTGAGAAACCTGTCCCGAAATAAACACCATGGGGATTGATTCCATGAATGCCCCGCCACACGGAGTAACAGCATTCAAAGCTCCAGGCCCTGCTGTTACAAGTACTACACCAGGTACCTCCCGTATTCGTGCATATGTGGAAGCTGCAATTCCGGCTGCTTGCTCATGGTGTGTTGGAACAACTGAAATACTGGGAAAAGATCCGAAACTCTCAATCAAATGCATTGCCATTCCACCAGTAAGCATAAAAACATGTTCACATTTGGTTGACTCATAAATTTTTTTCACTACATAATCAGAAAGTTTCATAATTTTCTCCTTGTATTTCCAGACAACTATTTATCATGTTTCAATTTAGAAACATCAATAAGATTAATATTCTCTTTGTAGTACTCAATGAGCTTACAAATTCCTTCTGCAATTTTTGTAAATTTCAAATCTCCAATTTCCTGTTGCAATCTAGTATTATCACCACTGTACTCCTTCCCTAAGCCTGATTCATTGACAACAATAGGTAAATCGAAATTTCCAATTGAGAGAACCATTTGCGCAATTTGTGATAACCGTATACTTTTAGATGGCGTAATATTATAGGCAGAAAACTTGGGCACATTATCGATGAAATACAAAAGAATCTCAGGCAAATCTTCCACAAAAATATAATCAAAATACTTATCTTGTTTTATCGTAAGGGGTAATCCGTAAAGCCCTTTACAAATCATATTAGATATAAAACGAATTGAATAATCTTCGTATTTCCCATAAATACCAAAAATCCGAAGGTCCACAACACTTGAATCAATTTCAGCAAACTTTCCCACCATGTATTTATACAATCCCAATTCATCAGCAGGCACATGTTTTCCGAAATCTGTCTCCTTCATTTTGGGTAAATAATACCTCATATCATAGCCAGAGCCAGATCCTAGATGGATGAGTCTTGTATTGGCTCGCCTATTCTGAATGAGATTGAAAAACATAAGACTGTTGTCAGCATAGATACGACTTAAATCTGAAGCGGCTCTGTTCGCTGGCTTAATAGCAGAGTGAATAATTATATCACACTGCCTATCATCAAAGAAATCGTGAACAGACTGCTCATCAAGCAAATCCATCTCTTTCCGAGTGGGTGCAAGGATTTCATATCTATGAATCAATGGAGATTCCAATAGGTTCCTTCCAATAAATCCTGTTCCACCAGTGAGTATGATTCTCTTCATTTCAATCGTCTACCTTATTCCATTCAATCGATTTTCAAATTCTCTAATTTGAGATAGACAAGTATCAAATATATTCACGCCAGAGCCCACCTGTGAATACCATTCTTGGATTTTTTTGAGAGTCATTGCTAGATCCCAAACAGGCTCCCACCCTAATCGGTGCTTAGCCTTGGAACAATCAAGTTTGAGATACGAAGCTTCATGAGGGTTGGCTCCCTTATCAAGCTCTACACCTGGCGCATCTGGCCATAAGCTCTTAAAAGCTTCAACTATCCATGAAACAGGTTTAGCATCTGTGTCATTTGGTCCGAAGTTCCAAGGTTCTCCATATGTAGGACCATACTCATAAAGTCGTTCGGCAAGAAGGAGGTAACCATGTAATGGCTCCAATACATGCTGCCAAGGCCGAATTGCATGTGGATTCCGAATTTCCACCTTCTCTCCATTTTGGAATGCTTTGATAATATCTGGAATCAAGCGATCACGCGCCCAATCACCCCCACCAATAACATTTCCCGCACGGGCAGTTGCTATCCCTACTTTATGTTGCTTACCATATTCAGAGGGATTGAAAAATGACTGACGGTAAGAAGACGTTACAATTTCAGCACATGCTTTGCTTGCTGAATAAGGGTCGTAGCCCCCTAACATATCACTTTCTCGATAGGGCCAAACCCACTCTTTGTTGTCATAACATTTATCAGTAGTAATAATCACTACAGACCGTAGATTCTGTAATCCCCTCATTGCTTCAAGCACTTTTGCGGTACCAATAGCATTATCAATAAAAGTCTTAACTGGTTCTTGATAACTTGTACGGACAATTGGCTGCGCAGCCAGATGAAAAACAATTTCAGCATTACTCTCCAGCAATGCTTGTTTTAAAAGATCTTCATTGGAAATATCTCCAATTGTACTTTTTGCTAGATAGAATTCCAATTTTCCCAAAGCATACATGCTAGGATCAGTGGGCGGCTCCAATGCATAACCATGCACTTCAGCACCAAGCGATGACAACCAAATGGACAACCATGATCCCTTAAATCCGGTATGTCCAGTTAGAAAAACTCTTTTTCCCTTCCAGAATTTTGATTGTATCATTTTTCCCACACCTTCCATGGAGCTCTCTCTGTGCTCCATAATCGTTCAAGCTCCAACTTGTCACGAAGAGTATCCATTGGCCTCCAAAACCCAGTATGGTTATAGGCATCTAATTGATGATCTTTTGCAAGATTTTCCAAAGGAGCTCTTTCCCAGATGGTTGCATCGCCTTCAGTAATGTAATCAAAGATTTTCGGTTCCAACACAAAGAAGCCTGCATTTATCCAAGCCCCATCACCCGCCGGTTTTTCTTGAAAGGATGCTACCAAGTTTCCTGCTTCCATTTCTATAGCACCAAATCGACCATGTGGCTGAACAGCCGTTAATGTAGCTAAGCGACCATTACATTTATGGAAATTCAGGAGATTGTAAACATCTATATCGCCTACGCCATCCCCATACGTAAGCATGAAGGTTTCATTTCCAACATAAGGTTGGATTTGCTTAATCCTTCCCCCTGTCATTGTGTTCAGGCCTGTGTCAACCAAGGTTACTCTCCACGGTTCAGAAGTTGACCGATGATAGACTATTTCATTCTTTTCCAAGTCGAATGTAACATCAGTGTGGTGCAGATAAAAATTATGAAAGTAGTCCTTAATAGCATATCCTTTATAACCACAACAAATTATAAATTCATTAAATCCATAGTGGGAATAGATTTTCATTATATGCCAGAGTATTGGGAATCCTCCAATCTCGACAAGAGGTTTTGGTCTGACTTCAGTCTCTTCAGATATTCTTGTACCCATCCCACCTGCTAAAATTACTACTTTCATACCTAGTTCTCCTTTGTTCGAATAAACTCAGAAATCAAACGAATGACGTGTGTAATCATATCTTGCGTAAGTCCCGGATACACTCCAAGAAAGAATGTGTTATTCATGGCAAAATCAGTATTATTCAATCCGTTTTCGGCAACTCGATGTTCAATAGTTAGATATGCCGGCTGCCGCAGGAGATTACCGCCAAACAAGTTTCGCGTTTCAACTTTGTTTTGATTCAAATATGTTACCAATTCTGTCCTAGAGAAACCACAATCAGGCCGTACGGATACTGGATACGCAAACCAAGAGGGATCAGAACCTTCGGTTGCTTGAGGCAGAATAAAATATTTCTCCCATTGCCTGAAACCAGCCTCCCAAGCTTTGAAATTTCGTTTTCTCGCCTCGATGAATGTTGGCAATTTTTTGATTTGTTCAACACCGATCGCAGCCTGCATGTCGGTAATCTTCAGATTATATCCAATATGAGAGTATACATATTTATGATCATATCCTTGTGGTAGAGTACCATAAGTACCAGTAAAGCGTTTGCCACAGGTATTGCTCTCCCCACCAGCACAATAACAATCTCTACCCCAATCTCGAATCGAAAGAGCAGCTTTTGCCAATGTATCATCATTTGTAAACACACAGCCGCCTTCACCCATGGTGATATGATGGGCGGGATAGAACGAACACGTACCAATGTGTCCAAACGTACCCACCATTTTTCCTTTATAGGTCGATCCTAAAGCGTCACAACAATCTTCAATCAACCATAAGTTATACTTTCTAACCAGATCCATAATTGCATCCAAGTCATAAGGATTTCCAAGTGTATGAGCTAGAAAAATTGCTTTCGTTTTTGGTGATATAGCTTTTTCGATTTGCTCAACATCAACATTGTAAGTACCAATGGTAATATCTATAAATACGGGAACCATTCCATGTTGAATAATTGGATTGAGTGTAGTTGGAAATCCAGCAGCAGCAGAAATCACTTCATCTCCAGGTTGCAGACGACGATCACCAAGCAATGGACTTGTTAAAGTAGAAAAGGCAACAAGATTTGCAGAGGATCCAGAATTAACAGGATACACATATTCAACATCAAGAAATTCCGAGAAAAGAGACTCGAATTCTTGAGAATACCTGCCAGATGTCAGCCAAAAATCCAGACTGGAATCTACTAAACTCTGTATTTCTTTATGGTCAAATACCCTTCCAGCATACCTAACAGGATCTTTTTCTGAATCCCACGGCTTTGAAGCAAAATGAATTTTATAATATTTTTCAACCAACTTTGCAATTTCAGTTCTCAATTCTTGCTCTTGATTCATATAAATCTACTCCCAATCATCAATAATAATATTTTGCTGAGAAACACTGTTCTCCAATAGGACTTCCTTGAAGTCATTAATCATTCGGGGGGGGCCAGATAAGAAATACAAACATTGGGTGCAATCACCCTGTTCTTTTATGATATCCTTAATCGGCAGGATTCCGGGCGCAATATTCTGCACTGAATTTATCCCCGCATCTTCACAATACAGATATATTCTGGAATTCTCATTCATACTTCTTTCCATATCAGGGAAAATTCCAAACACCTCAGGAGTTTTAACGCCCCAATATACATGCATATCCGGAATATCTTGTATTGCAGCACCACTTCGGAAAAAAGAGAGAAATGGCGAAATTCCAGTTCCTCCAGCAATTACAACGATTTTGTCAATAGCACTATGTATATAGGTTCTTATAATGAAATTCCCATAAGGAAATTTTAACCATACAGTATCACCCGTCTTAATTTCATCTACCATTCTTCTTGTAAAGACACCTTTTACACTGTACACAATCTCTATAGTTTCAGCTTCAGGGGAGGATGCTATTGAGAAAACCCGGGAATCCGGCCAAAAACCGCCAGAGGGATCATATTGATCAATTGCTAGATGTAAAAATTGGCCTGGATGAAAAGAAAATCTTCGTTTTGATGGTGAAAGTACCAAAGAATACACACCTTCTGCAATTCTTGTTTGTGAGACTACTTCGGCTTTGACCTTAATTGGATTTGGCATGAATACCCTCTCAGTGTATTAAATTGAAAAACTTATATAATTCGTTTAAATATATCTAGGATAATTATTAATTCTATCAAATCGAACTACTCCTCGATTTCTCTTCCAAGCTTTACGATAATAAATTCACCATTATCAATTATACTTCCTTTCATTGGCCATTCAACCATAACTTCAAGTTGGCTCATCGCTTCTTGATACATTTCCTGCGTCCCTTGTTTAAGATCAAAACCCCAGAATGATAAATACTTCAATAACTCTGTATTAAATTCTTGAAAAGCATCCACACCCCACGATAAATAAGACTTAACGTTGGTTTGCTGAATTCGGCTCCAATAATCATTGCCAATCGGATGGCTGCCTAATGGGTAGAACCTATCGATGATTCTATACCTCCAGTCATCAGTATGAATCATACTGGCATCTAGTAGATGCTTACTCAGTGTGTAATCGCCAATAAAAACAACTGGTTTTGATGTGTCGTAATTCCTTTCCAATTCAAGTCCAACCTGTTGGACAACAAATTTTTCTTCTTCAGACCTATAGTAATCCAATGTAAACCAACGATTAAGGTCATTTATTTGCCATAAAACTAATATGCTAAGAACGACTGTCGTAATAAATCTTCTTTTTCTAGAAATCCGTTTAACACAAAGCATCCCTATAAAGGCAATGAAAATATACCAGCTTTGACAAGTTCGATAGCCAGCAGATCGTCCTTGCATGAGACTTATAAGAATTAGTGATAAGAACATCCCTCCAAAAAGCAAAAATGGAATACTGCTCTTACACCTTATACACTCTTGAATTCCAATACCAGCTGAAACAAACAGAGCAATAACCAACATGGTTACAGGGAAATACCAGAAACCCATAGCTATGTAGTCCCGTATCAATCTAATACTAACGCGTAATAGGGTTGGAAAAAAATCTGTTCCCGAGTATTGAATTTGATTGGCAGCATTCACTGATTTATCAATACCTATCGAGAAAATTACTAGATTTGATAGAACCCATTCAATAAGTACTGCAACAGCTAAGGGAATGGCAAATCGTAATCCTGTTCGTAAAATTTGCGACCAATTTCCTATAGTCCTTTTCTCTGTATAGGATAAAAACAACAAAATGAAAACAATGCATACAAAGGCGGCCAGAATTGACTCATACCATGAACTTACAGCAACCAATAGAAATATCGTGTATGAATATTGCCGAACACTCACGACTGCAGATGAAAGTGTGATGAAATACAGAGCCAAGGTAATAAAGATCATTCCACCACCGATGGCAATAGTAGTTCCAAGATAACCAAATATTTCACTTGTCAAGGGATTCGAAATATACAAGCAGGTGAAAATTGAAAATGGGAGAGGAGACTCTTCTGTGTTTGTATATTCCATAAATAAAGCACTGAGAAGAACTCCACTTGCTGTAAACAGCAGAATACCTAAAAAATCTATGGTCCATACATGGTATATGGATTCGGAAAAGCCAAGGAAATGCGCCAATAAAGTACCAGTAATTCTTCCTTGAGCAAAGAGTTCTCCATAGTAATATCGGTCATAAGATAAATCATCAATGCTAATAACAGGGTGACTCAGGAAAAATCCATAAGAAGCTATTGCTACAAAGATTACGGGAATGATGTAAGCCGGACATTGTAATAACTGTTTAGTATTCTCCCACAAGAATGCTGGTTTGACAGAATAGCTCAAACTCATAGTATTGGACTTTTGGTGAGAAACATCACAATATTTCATCTTAAAGTTGCTCCAACGTAGTGGACCTAATTGTAACCCTACTTTTTCGAAATGCCCAAATTTTATTAAAGAAATAATTATATGGCACAGTGATACATAGATTAAAAATCGGTGGCAAATATTTATTAATTCCAAGCATCTCAATCCAGAAGTAGGAAAACAGAAGACTGATAAATAACGAGGACCCGTATATAATGTAATACTTTACTAGCTGCATAGTTGCAGCAGAATGTTTCGCTTTAAAGACCCAAGAACGATTAAGCAGAAATCCGGACAATGAACTAATAACAAATGCAACAATATTCGCAATTTGATAATGAACCGAGAAATACACCAAGAGAACATAGGTGAGATAGGAAATCAAGGTATTTGACAAACCTACAAGACCAAACTTGAGAAATTGTTTGTTTTCTGAGAATAGCCTTTTCATCAGACTTATCATTCTTCATCCTTATTATCAAAATTGATGCGTTTCTTCTCAAATACATGAGGCCGATTCGCGACCCTTGTGTAAATATTAATTACGTATTCACCAAGAATTCCGATAAAAAATAATTGAAGAGACCCCAAAAACCATATTCCAATAGCGGCAGGAGCAGTTCCCATTGAAAAAGTATCCCAGTAAACAAGCTTAAGAATAAAATATGCTATTGCCACAAGCATGCTGATGCCAGACATAATAAAACCTAGAAAGGTAGCCATTCGTAATGGAACTTTTGAGTTAGCAGTTATACCAAGCATAGCCAGATCAAAAAGAGTATAGAAATTGTTCTTTGTAATCCCACGTGATCGTCTAGGTTGAGTGAATTCAACAGTAGCATAGCTATATCCAATCTCACTTATCATACCACGAATATAGGGATAGGGATCATTCAGCCGACGCATACCCTCAATTACCTTGCGATCATAAAGCCCAAACCCAGTATAGTTATCAATGGATTGAATTTCAGAAATATTGCGTACAATGGAATAATAAATTTTCCGGATCAAAAACATGAGTGTATTTTCTTTACTTTTTGTTTTTACAGCAATGACAGAAAGATTTCCTTCCTCCCATTTCTCAAGCAAGAGAGGAATCATATCTGGGGGATCTTGGAAATCTGCAGCCATTGATATCACTGCGTCTCCTGGTGCTGAAAGCATCCCATGGAAGGGAGACCGGAGATGTCCAAAGTTACGTGCGTTCAGAATCACTTTAACCCGGGAATCACTTTTTGCGAGTTGTTCAAGAATGACAGGTGTTTTATCTTTTGAGGCGTTATCAATAAATAAATGAGAATATTCATACTGAGGAAGCAGAGAAAACTGTTTCTTTACTGCACTATATAAGGCTTCGACGTTCTCTTCTTCATTGTAGCAAGGAGTTACAACACAAATGTGTTTCATCTTGAAATTATTCCTTATTATCAAGGTTTTCACCTAGTCTACAGTTACAAATCAATACTGTCTAGTAGCAACTTTTTTAAGTTATTAGGATGAATTACACGGTATATATAAGACAATCTTCAGAAGGCATTTATTCTAAAGAAAATCCAATACTACTCCTTCACACTAAGTAAGACTTGTGCGTAACCCTCCACCTCTGCTGTGATAATCTGGTTTCCAATTCGAACTACGACACTCTGTTTCTCCCTACTCCCATTGGCCAACACCAACGTCTTGGCTTCAGGGAAATACGCACAATCAACCAAGGGATTGTCCGTGCAGAAAAGACTCTCTTCTAGCTTACCCTGTTCAAGTATTGAACGCAACGCAAATGTATTCTCAGGACTATATCGATACTCACTGAGGTAAATACCCTTGCCCTTGCCGAAAGAACGTTCGGTCACAACAGGAAGATTGTCCCTTTCTTGCAGTACCTTGGTATCACCATCGATCAGGTACACCCCGTCTTTCTTTCGGATATCCAGTTTCACTTGCGACTCTTTCTGCTCAACCTTCCAAAGCCCATGACACAAACGCCTGCCATCATCAACATCGACTCCGAGCACAGGTGCCATTCTCAGGTTGTTTGCATATCCCTGAACTGCTGAAGGCTCATTCACCCCCACAAAAACACCACCGTCATGCACCCATTCAGTAAGGGTTGTTCCTACCTTGTCATCCTTCCAATGCTCTCCCCCGCTCCAACTGCTACCGGCAAAGCCTGCATTGATGAGAACATCAATTGACTCAAGGTTGCCTTTGCTTACTTCATCGAAGCTGAGGAACTCAACGTCGTAGGGAAGGCCTGCAAGGCTTTCCAGGATGTTGATCAAATCCAAGTCAGGGTGTTCGTGAAAGTGTCCGCCGCACGTCCACGTCCTCAGCTTACCCCAGCTGGTTAGAATTCCCACCTTTCGATTCACCTTGTAGACCGATGACATCTGGTGCAATTCCTTGATCATCCGAAACTGCTTGGCAATATTGGCAATCGTATCCACAAAATCAGGGAAGCCTTCGACCAAGTGCAGAATTCCACCCAAGCCGATACGATCGATCGGAGCCCGCAGCAAAGCCCTTCGAACGTGCACCCAGTATTTCTGAGCATCGAGGGCGGGATTTCCTCCTTCCTTGAAGGTTGGGGCTCCGCCCAACCCTACAGGGAAGAGATATGGATGGAGCCTCAGCTCATGGGTCAGCTTGCCAGGCACTGCGCTGCAGAGCCTGACTTCAAAGGCCGAAAACACGCACTTGATGATCCCATCGAAACCAATGGTACCGAAGGCTTCAGACTGCGGTTCCATGCCCACCCAGCTGTCATCATAAAATACGTAGGCTTTCTTGCCGTAGCGGTGGACAATGTCCACCAGCTCCTTGGCAAACGAGCAGACAAAACGGTTGGTGAACCACAGGTAGTCCACCATTTTCTGTTTCCAAGCAATATGGTTGGGATTGCGATACCCTTGGTTGATGAAGTCTTCACTGGTAAGTCTATACCCATACTCTCTAGCAAACTGATCAAGGGCAAGAGGGCTGACGGTGAAATCATACGAAGCCCAGTCGGTGAACAGGAAGGGATTGCGTTCATCGCTACCCCAGATCCAGACAAAGTTGTAAAACAGGGAGGTGAACCGTACCACATCGGTCTCCGGATGCTCTTCACACCATGTAGCCAACCATGAGCGCAGATACTCCTGCACCTCGGGATAGCGGGGATCGAGCTGCTTGAGCGGCTCCTTCTCCCAGCTGTTGGTCACATGGTTGTACATGTTTATCTCTTCCCAGATGCGGAAGGCCAGGAAGTTCACGCTGTAGTGGTGCCATTGTGTAGTACCCTGGATGGTGACGCTATCACTTGCTGCATCAAACGCCCAATTGACGCGTGGAACCACAGTATCAGTGGTCCTGTCATAGACCTGCCAATAGGATGTTGATTCCTTGTTCACGGAAAACTGTTTGGCAAAGTATCCGGACAGAAGAGGAATGGAAATTGCAGAAGAGGTGGCAAGCACACGCCCGCTCTCCAAGAAGACCTGCTGTTGGTACTGTGGATGTTCATGAATGAAAGCATTGTGTTCACGAATGATGCAGATGGTGGAATAGACATCCATCCCTGCAGAAAGCAGCTGATCGGAGAGCTTGGTGCCATCACAATCACGGATGACATCCGAGCCCCACTTCTTAGCCAACTGCAAGGTCAGCTCTTCATACCCGGACTCTCCCGGCATCGTAAAAGAACCATAATTATACAAATCAGACATTCTGCACAAAACCTCT